>OHPP01000677.1_pt1 | contig 21046 bp, 24 predicted proteins | sample 1577731 | NCBI WGS metagenome assembly OHPP01 (sample SAMEA3879536, study PRJEB24766) | human gut metagenome | biome: human-associated habitat; feature: feces | place: USA | collected 1985/1987
AACTAAATACTAATATTTTAATAACAGTGGTTAGATTTTTATCGCACCACTACTAATCGGTCGAAAAGGTACTATAAACAATCCTCTATTTATTGAAACAAATTTTTGGAATGTTGATACCGCCTTTGGAATGAAACCTAATGAAGAGGTGGATGACTTATACTTCTACTATTTTTGCATAAATTTTGATTTTTCATCTCTTGATAAAAGTACAGCTTTACCAAGTCTAACCAAGTCAGCAATAGAAAAAATAATCATACCAATACCACCATTAAATGAGCAGCATCGCATCGTATCGAAGATTAAGGAATATGATGATTTATTCCGCAATATTATCAAGCAGATAGAACAGAAATAATCTTGTATAACTCATGATAGAGAACATTAACTCGTTCTACTATGCGGTCTTGTTCCTTTAAAGGAGGAATCGGAATCAAAATTTTTGAATACTCAGAAATCCAATATCTTTTATGAGTTTCACCCATTAGCCTTGTTATTGACATGAATAGGGCTACATAATCAATATTCAAGCCATGCTTAACTTGAATAATCTTCATGGCAGATGATTTTACTTTGAATGGAAAATTTACCAACCTTGAGTCTGTCGTAAAATCATCAAAAATAATAGCGGGAACATTCTCATAAACTCCGAAATCCTCGTTGGTATATCCAAGTATAAATGATTTCCCAGCAGTGAGGACAGGAATTGTATACCTATCGGAATAGGATGTATCTTGAACAATATAAGGCTGGGGCTGCTCGTATTCAGTGATGTCTTCAAGGGAAACATGCACCCAGTTGTCCGGCAATTGCGGATAATGTGGGGTGCGTTATTTTATTATCATGTTCAACTCAATTTGAATATGATATGATAACAAAGTACAAATCATTCCTTTCACACCAAGATTTGGCTGTGAATACAGTCCGCTCGTATGTGTGGACAGTGACGCATTTCCTTGAACAATACAAGGAGGTGACGCGAGAGAATCTTCTCGCTTACAAGGGGTATCTTGTGGAAAACCACAAGCCACAAACCGTTAATCTCCGACTTCAGGCAATCAACAAATATCTGGAGTTTATGAAGAAAGAGAAACTAAAAATGCGTTTCGTGAAAGTCCAACAGAAAAACTTCCTCGAAAACGTAATCAGTGATGCTGACTACAAGTTCTTTAAAACCAGACTCAAAAAGGATGACCACATCTCATGGTATTTCGTGGTTTGGTTTCTCACTGCCACCGGCGCCAGAGTAAGTGAACTGCTTCAAATCAAAGCCGAACACGTTCATCAAGGCTACCTCGACATCTATTCCAAGGGGGGTAAAATTCGCCGGCTCTATATACCGAAGAATCTAAAAGGAGAGGCATTGGAATGGTTAAAAGATAGAGGTCAGGAATCGGGTTATATCTTTCTCAACCGTTTTGGAGAGAGAATAACGGCACGTGGTATCGCTCAGCAACTCAAGTTATTTGCTAAGAATTACGGTATAAACACCGCCGTTGTCTATCCCCATTCATTCCGTCATCGCTTCGCCAAGAACTTCCTAGACCGCTTCAACGACCTTGCTCTTCTTGCCGACCTGATGGGACACGAAAGCATCGAGACCACACGCATCTATCTCCGCCGTACCGCTACCGAACAGCAAGCCATTGTTGACAAAATCGTCAACTGGTAATTTAGCCTCACTCGTCTTTGCAATCCTATCTCTTAGGATTGCAAAGACGCTTCTATTTCCTCCAGCATTGAATATAATTCCTCTATTTTGTCAACGATTCGTTTTTGCTCATTGACAGGAGGTAACATTAAAACAGTGTTCTCTATTTTTTCTTTGGATATATTAGGTTGTGCGCCACCGCCTCCCATGTTTATGAATTCTGGACGATAGTATTTCAAGAAATAGAACAAGAATCTATTGTTAATATGACATGTAGCACATGCGCAGCAAGCTTGATTTGTGGTTGCAGGGAACGTTAAAATTCCGAGTTTGCCTATGGTTGCCCCATACATGGCAATTAGTACGCTACCACTCTGATTTAGCTTTACGGAAGTTTCTTTTAGTGCAAGTTCTGTGATTTGTTTTGGTATAGAGTAAATATAGTCATCTGTCAAATCTCCTGTATTCAGCCACGGATATCCGACACCATAATAGTCGGAATTCATTTTACTCGGGGTTGCTCCCGATTGCCACTTTCCTATCGACTTTAGATTGGTAACACACCAATTTTCCGGTATATTCCAAGAATGTGGGTTATCAGTTATAATCTTCGCCTTCGGATTGATGCGGCGAAGCATGTCGACGGCAGGCTCGTCCGCCGGGTCCTGCGGCACAAGCTTGCCCTGCATTGCAAAATCAAGAATCTTCGATTTCGTTTTCTCAATAGTCGTCTTAATACGGTTGGAATCAGCAGATATTACATCTATTAATTGAAGTAACAATTTCAGCTGCTTGATGATTCGCTCCTGTTCAGCTAGAGGTGGAAGTAATACCTCGATGTTTTGGAATTTTTCAAAATCTATACTTTCTACAGTTGTACCGTCTTTTTGATACTTCTCCAGAATTTCACTTTCATTTGCAGTAAAATACCAGTATAGATATTCTGTAATTCCATAGAAAGGTGTGGTAACTGTTTTAATGTCCTGGTTAACAGTTGATTCTTTACCAGTAATAGCGAGCGGAAGTGTCCTTCTTAAAATGCCACTTCTTGTTACCATCAAGAGAGTTCCCTTGGGATATATGGTGCTTTGAGAAGCGCCGATAGCAGATAATTTTATTTTGGAGTCAATTATTACTGGTTCCTTCATATCTTTGGATGTAATCCAGTTAATAGTTCCATTATTCCAAAATATCCTATTTTCTGTTGATGGAGTTTTCCCTCCTCCGAACCATGCAATGTCAGCTAATCTTGTGACAGCCCATCCATCAGGTAACTGCTGATAATGGGACTTACAGGATAACAAATGATTGAATAGCGTTAGAGCTGGCCTTGCTCCACGGCTACGCAGACGCGCTCGATGATGGCGTCCTTGTCGTTTTTATGGGGTTCGTATTTCCCTTTGAGGTTCACGCCGAAAAGGCGGCCGAAACCTTGCCAGAAGGTGGCGCGGAACGAGCCGAGGAAGGCTTTGACTATGTCATAGCCGCTCTGGTTGGTTTCGCGCTGAATCAGCTTGACAAGCATGCGGGCCTGCCCTTTGGAGAAGCGCATCAGCACAGGCTTGTACTGCTGGAAGATGGCGCTCTCCATCTCTTTCAGATATTTTTCGCGTTCGGCCTGGGTAGGGAAGGTCTCGATGTATTCGTATGTCTCGAGCAGTGTCTCGCAGATGAGTTTGGCGTAGGGGAGGGTGCGTTTCACATCACGCACGGTGCGCCAGTAGAATTCGCGCTGTTTCTTGTTCTTGAATTTGAGTTCGGGAAATACGGTGATGTCGTTGAACACGAGCACCAGCACCGTGTCGCCCTCTTCGGTGACTTTATGGTATTTTCCGCGGAACACGCTCTGCATTCCTGTGCCTGGATGCTCGATTGTGCGTTTTTTCTTTAACCTTACAGCATCGTCCGATGCCTCTTCGCTCCCCTCGATGGCCTGTTTCTCGGCCTGTTCGAGAGTGAGCTTCACAGGTTCGTCGGCATGCGCGCATTGGGCCGCCGCAAGGCATGCGGCAAGCGTGACGGACAGCTGTAGAATGAACCGGCGGAGCATATTCAGAGGCAGGGGTGTTGAAGATTGAAAGTAATAAACCGTAGTGCGGGCTGGCGGTTATAAAGAGAGGGTGAAACCGTTGTCACACATCTATATAACTCGGCTTCACCCTAATTTATTGCGCTGTAATCTGTTAATTTCTTTTTACAGGGGGATAGTCGAGAGTGTAGTGCAGTCCGCGGCTCTCCTTGCGCTCCTTGGCCTGCCGCATGATGAGGTAGCCCACGTTGATGATGTTGCGCAGTTCGCAGATTTCGCGCGATGCCTTCGAGCATTTGAACAGTTTCTCGGTCTCCTCGTAAAGAATGTCGAGGCGGTTCCACGCGCGGTCGAGGCGCAGGTTGGAGCGGACAATGCCGACGTAGGTGCCCATTATCTGGTTCACCTCGCGGATGCTCTGTGTGATCAGCACCATCTCCTCGGGGTGGCGTGTGCCCTCGTCGTTCCATTCTGGCACATCGTTGCGCAGGCTTATGTGGGCGATTTCTTCTGATGCGTGGCGCGCGGCAGCGTCGGCATAGACCACAGCCTCAATCAGCGAGTTGGAGGCAAGGCGGTTGCCGCCGTGCAGGCCGGTGCACGAGCATTCGCCAACGGCATAGAGGTGCTTGATCGACGATTCGCCGTTGGTGTCCACCTTGATGCCGCCGCACAGATAGTGGGCGGCCGGCGCCACGGGGATGTAGTCGCGTGTGATGTCGATGCCGAGCGAGAGGCACTTCTGATATATGTTGGGGAAATGTTTCTTCGTCTCCTCGGGGTCCTTGTGTGTCACGTCGAGATACACATGGTCGTCGCCGGTGAGCTTCATTTCAGAGTCGATGGCGCGTGCCACCACATCGCGTGGCGCAAGCTCGAGGCGCTCGTCGTAACGCTCCATGAACCGTTCGCCGCGCTTGTTGCGCAGTATGGCTCCGTAGCCTCGCATCGCCTCGGTGATGAGGAACGAGGGGCGGTCGCCGGGATGGAACAGCGCGGTGGGGTGGAACTGTATGAACTCCATGTCCTTTACCGTTCCTTTGGCACGGTAGACCATGGCTATGCCGTCGCCGGTGGCTACCAGCGGGTTGGTTGTGGTGAGGTAAACGGCCCCGCATCCGCCTGTGGCCATGAGTGTCACCTTGGCCAGGAAGGTGTCGACCTCGCCCGAAGGGGTGAGCACATATGCTCCGTAGCATGTGATGTCGGGTGTGCGGCGTGTCACCACTTTGCCCAGATGGTGCTGGGTGATTATCTCGATGGCGAAATGATTCTCGAATACGTCGATGTCGGGATTGGCGCGCACGGCCTCGATGAGGCTCTGCTGGATTTCGAATCCGGTGTTGTCGGCGTGATGAAGGATGCGGAATTCGGAATGTCCACCCTCGCGGTGCAGGTCGAAAGTGCCGTCGGGGCGTTTGTCGAAGTCGACACCCCATTCCACAAGCTGGCGTATCTGTGCGGGGGCTTCCGTCACCACCTTGCGCACGGCCTCCGGGTCGCTGAGATAGTCGCCGGCCACCATTGTGTCGTGGATATGTTTTTCAAAATCGTCGACTTCAAGGTTGGTTACTGAAGCCACGCCGCCCTGCGCGAGGGCTGTGTTGGCTTCGTCGAGCGTGGTTTTACATATAAGAGCCACGGTGCCTTTTTTTGCCACTTTCAGGGCAAAACTCATGCCGGCAATGCCGGAACCTATAACCAGAAAATCATATTTCTTTGTCATAAGTAGATCAGATTTTAAAGATATTTGAGGATGCACGCCTCTAAACGCGCACAAAGTTAATTAAAAATTCCCTACCTTTGTGCTCTGAACAAAGCGTTTTAAGCGGCCTGAAAAAAATAAATGTTTTAAAGTTGCCGCCGACGTTTAATTTTGCTGGAAAAAATGAACAGTAAGGTCGCCGATGCATGGGCGTGGATCCGACGCTACATCTCACTGCCGCTCATCGTGGCCGTGGGCTACATCGTGTTCGTTCTCTTCTTCAACGAGAACTCCTACTCCCGTTCGGCCGAACTGCAGGACGAGATCGACCGCCTGCATGCCGAAATCAAGGAGAACAACGACACCATGCTCTACTATCTCCGGCTCAACCGCAGCCTCGACACCGATCCGCAGACTCTCGAGCGCATCGTGCGTGAAAAATACCACATGCAGCGGCCCAACGAGGATGTCTATATAATCGAATGACAGAAACAATAATACTGAAATGACAGTCAATTCAAAACGATACACTCTCGAACAGATGCAGGGGCCCGCTCCCGCATCGTGGAAGGTGCTTCTCGGGGTAGTGGGTCTGCTCGCCATCGCCGTAGGCACGCTTCTCCCCATCCTCAATGTGCTGGTAGCGCAGGGCGTGGCAGGCACATGGTGGAAATATGTATACGCAGCCGGAGCGGTATGCTTCCTTGCAGCCAAACTGCTCACCCCTTACAAGGGGGAACATCCGCGTATACGCCGGTTGTACCGCATAGAGTCGTGGAGCGCCATATTTTTCTGTGTCGCAGCGTTCTTTCTGTTCTACAACGGCAATGTGAGCCGCGACAGCTGGGCGTTCACCCTGGCCGGGGGCGTACTGCTTGTGTTCACCACCATCGCCATTCCGCGTGTGGTGCGGCGTGAACTTAAAAATCAGGCAAACCAGACAACATCAGGTAAAAAATGAAAGCTGCTATCATCGGTTACGGCAAGATGGGCCATGCCGTCGAGAAATTCCTGCTGCAGCGCGGCCACACCGTGGTGTGCCGCATAGACTGCGGCAACGAGGCCGATTTCAATTCGCCTGAATTCGCTTCGGCCGATGTGGCCATAGAATTCAGCTGCCCGGCGGCTGCCGTGGACAACTACCGCCGTGCATTCGCGGCAGGGGTGCCTGTTGTTTCCGGCACCACAGGCTGGCTCGAACACCGGGACGAGGTGGAGCAGATGGTGGCCGATGCCGGCGCCACGTTGCTCTGGACCTCGAATTTCAGCATCGGTGTCAACCTGTTCATGCGTGTCAACGAATATCTCGCCCGGCTTATGGAGGGATTCCCCCAGTACAAGGCCTCGCTGAAGGAGATACATCATATCCATAAACTCGACCATCCGTCGGGCACGGCCATCACCCTTGCCTCAGGCATCATCGGTGCCAACAGCCGCTATTCCGCCTGGGCGGAACCGGAGGGTGCAGACTGGAAACCGGCCGAGGATGTTATCCCTGTGGAGCATGAGCGTGAAGGGGAAGTGCCCGGCACGCACATCATCAGCTGGACTTCGGAGGTGGACCGCCTTACCATCAGTCATGAGGCCTTCTCGCGCGACGGGTTTGCCCTCGGAGCCGTCCTGGCGGCCGAATGGGTGGCTGCCAACCCCGACCGGCACGGTATGCTCACCATGAACGATTTCCTTGATTTCTGAATTTTCACGACATAACCGGTTATGCAACCGCAATATCCTCTCTTTCCTGAACATTATGCAAACTTTCTCTGAACGTCTCAAACAGATCAAAACCACCCGCTGGGTGCGCTTCTCGATAGTGCTCGTACTGTTTCTGCTGTGGGTGGCATGGATGGGCAACTGGTGGCTGGCTCTCGGAGCGCTGCTGCTGTTCGACATCTACATAACCGGCTACATCCCCTTCACATGGTGGAAAACATCGAAGAACGCCGGTGTGCGCACGGTAATGTCGTGGGTGGATGCCATCGTCTACGCGCTTATTCTTGTATACTTCCTGTTTGCGTTCATCGGTCAGAACTACCAGATTCCCTCCTCCTCGCTTGAAAAGACCCTCTATACCGGCGACTACCTGTTTGTCAACAAGACCGTCTACGGTCCGCGTGTGCCTATGACACCGGTTTATTTCCCGTTGGTGCACAATGAGCTCCCGTTCAATCTCGGCAAAAGCTATCTGGAACATCCGTCGGTCGACTACAAGCGCCTGAAAGGTCAGCGCAGTGTGGAGGCAGGCGATATCGTTGTGTTCAATTTTCCCGCAGGCGACACCGTGATGAGCCGCGTGCCGAATCCCGACTATTATTCGCTGGTGGCCATGCACGGGCGCGACAGGGTGCTGTCGGACCGCGCCACATTCGGCGAGCAGATCTACCGTCCCGTGGACCGTCGCGAGAATTATGTGAAGCGTGCCGTGGGGCTTCCCGGCCAGCGCATACGCATTGTTGACGGCGATATATACATTGACGGTGAAAAATTCATGACACCCGAATATGTGCAGTTCAACCATTATTATCAGGCGGCATCGAACGCCGGCCTGTCGGATGAGGAGTTCGATAAATTCGGCATTGCTGCCGACGACCGCTATACGCTCGATTTCACCCCGGCCGACATCCCTTCGCTGCAGCAGCTCGGCTTCAAGGTGAACCCCGACGGCAGTGTGCCGCCGATCTATGTGTCGCCACTCACCGCACAGATGGTGCAGGATATGACCGAATCGCCCTCGGTGGCTTTCGTGATGAAGCAGCAGGCCGCTCCCGAGCAGTTCGTTCCCCTGTTCCCGGCCGGTGTCAGCGCCGGATGGACGCGTGCCGATTACGGCGGCGAAAACGGACTGTGGATTCCCAGGAAGGGAACTGCCCTGAAAATGACACCTCTCGCATGGGACATCTACGGACGTGCCATACGTGTGTACGAGAATAATCCTACGGCCGAGTGGCGCGACGGCCATCTGTTCATCGACGGAAAGCAGGTGGACTACTATACCTTCAAGATGGACTATTACTTCATGATGGGCGATAACCGCGACAATTCGCTCGACTCGCGCTATTGGGGCTTTGTGCCTGAGGACCACGTGATTGGAACGCCGTGGCGTGTGCTCATCTCGTTTGACAAGGACAAGGGCCTGTTCGACGGTAAAATTCGCTGGAACCGTGTGCTCCGCGACGCCAATCCCGACAAATGACGCCGTTTCCGGAAAATAATCTGAACATTGCCCCGTCGGGCTATCCGGCGGTGAGCGGCCCTGTAAGCCGTCTCGAACCCCGTTATTTCGGGAGTGTGGGGTATTATGCCGAGGTGGCGGCTTGTGGCGGCAATGCCGTGATGGACGGCACGATGCTGTTTGACAAGCGCCGCAAGCAGGTGCACCGTTGCGACATTGCCGATGTCAACGGAGTGGTTCAGCTTACAGTGCCGGTTGGCAAGCCGCATGGCATTCCGAGAGCCACATGGAGCGACGTGCGTGTCAGCAACCATGGCCGTTGGTGGCACGTTCATCGTGTCACGCTTGAGTCGGCTTACGGGCGTACACCCTTTTTTGAATTTTATATTGACCGTTTCGCACCGTTTCTCTGCGCAGAGGCGGTTGAGCGTTACCCGTCTATAATTGATTTTGACGCGGCCATTGATGCCGTGATTCGTGAAATCCTGCTTCTTCCGCCGGCTCCGGTGTTCAATGCGGTTGCCAAGGAGGAGGGGGTATCAGAGGGCGCTTCTGCGGATGCCGTACAGACGGCTGCGTCCCCTGTTTTTTGTTCCGGTATGATTGAGAAGCCGCATTATCAGGTGCGTGCCGCCGGACTTGGCTACATTCCCGGACTGTCTGTTCTCGATCTTATTTTCAACCTCGGTCCGGAGGCTCCGCTCTATCTTGCCGAAATGGCCTCCCGATGTGTCAGAAGTCAAACAGAGTGCGGAGCACGCTGAGCGAATTGATGGTGCCGAGCGTGGGGAAGTGTATCTGATAATATTGTATTAATCTGTCGAGAATGGTGTTGCGGTCCGACCGCCCCATTGCGAATGCCTTGGCGTTTGTGGCCGTGATGCGCCTCAGCCGATAGGCCGCCTCGGCTTCAGGTGGATTGATGAAACGGTTGTGCAGCGGTGGCACAATGCGGAAAATGCCGTCGTTCATATCGAACACGCATCCCTGGCTGAACGTCGACCAGTCAGGCTCTATCCCCAGAAAATGCATCAGCCGGATCATGAAGCAGATGTGCATGTTGGCCGTTGCCTTTGGACCGGCTTCCGTAAGTTCGTCTATCCACGTTTCAAGAAATCGCCACAAGTGTTCGTCGGCTTGCGGCTCACGCAGCAACGAACTCAGCAGGTCGGCGGCGAACATGCTCAGGGCGCCTTTCACCGGCGATGCCGACGGCATTAGGCCTGCCCGGCGCATGTCGCGCATGGAGTGCAGCGAGCGTCCTGGCTTGATGTCCACCGTGCAGTCAAACCGCGACATAGGGAGTGCGAGTGCTCGCTGACGGGCGGCCGCAGGAGTGTTGGATGCCGGCAGAAGCAGGCCGATGCGCCCGTGCTGGCGGCTGAATGCCGTCAGAATCGACTTACTGTCGGAATATTTCACCGTGCGCAGTGCTATGCAGTTGAGGTTTTCAAACATGTTCCGGGTAGGCGCAGACATTGTTGATAGATGCCGGAATCCCGGCTCTATTTAAAATAGTTCCGGATAACAACTGGCGTGTCATTAGTAATATCAACATAAAGTTACTGCTATTATGCCTAAATCAGAGGGTTATGAGGTCTGATTTTTATTAAAAAATATTAAAATCGCTTTTGCGGGAGTAAAAATTTGCTCAATTCAGGAAAACCGCTTAACTTTGCACTCGCAAACAAAACGCCACATGGCCCATTCGTCTATCGGCTAGGACGCAAGATTTTCATTCTTGAAAGAGGAGTTCGATTCTCCTATGGGCTACCAACGGAATAATAAACAACGAAAAAAGCATTTTCTAAAAATGGCAAATCATAAATCAGCTTTAAAGCGTATCCGCCAGACTCAGAGCCGTCGCCTGCGTAACCGTTATTACGCTAAAACAGCACGTAATGCTGTGCGCCGTCTCCGTGCCATGACCGACAAGGCCGAGGCACAGGAAACCTACGTGAAGATTGTCTCGATGCTCGACCGTCTTGCTTCCAAGAACACCATCTCGAAGAACAAGGCATCGAACCTCAAGAGCAAACTGGCTCTTCACATCAACAAGCTCGCCTGATTCGGGCGCTCTCTATCCGGCATTGAGATGCCGCGATGACAATGCTTGTGCAGGTTTCACTCTAAACATGCAAAGCAAAAAGTGAAATGATTGAATAATAGTTCTCGTAATTTTTTCTCCCACCAGCTTGCGAAAGTCAGTGGGTTGATAAGGCCCATTCGTCTATCGGCTAGGACGCAAGATTTTCATTCTTGAAAGAGGAGTTCGATTCTCCTATGGGCTACCCCACCAACCCCAAAGGCGATGTGTCCACCCGGCACATCGCCTTTTTTTATTATCTTCAATGTTAGTGGCAGAATCGAAAAGCATACACCATAATTGGGGACGGAGTCATTAATGCGTTTGTTGTGGTGAATTAAAAAGTGAATTTGGAGGGGAATGGGTGGGGGAGAGTGCGGGGATTCGGAGGAATTTTGTAACTTTGCGTTTATGGGGTGCTGTGGCGTTATGCCAATGGAGGCACCCGGCCGGATGCATGGGGTGAGGTACGCTCATGCAATTGTCCGGCGCGCATCATAAAAAAGATTGAGAAATGAAACAAATGGATAATGCCGATCTGGCAGCGATGACACGTGGCAAGGCTCTCCCCGCAAGTGAGGCCGTGCCTGCTCCGCCTGCCGGCGACTACAGCTATATGCTCGCCGACGAGGAGGGAAACAAGCGCAAACCTACTGTGCTCGATGCCGACGACATAATGAAGATGGTGCCCAAGCTCAGCGGGCGCCGCAAGCTTGTGGAGCGGCTCATCAGGTTCATGTCGCTCGACAAGGTGAACAATCTTCATGCCCACAATTGTGCGACACCGGGGCCTGAATTCTGCCGCGGGCTGCTCAATGACCTGGACATAAAGTTGCGCATTGACAACAACGAGGTGCTTGAGCATCTGCCCGAAGGGGCGTTTGTCACCGTAAGCAACCACCATTTCGGCGCGCTCGACGGCATCATTCTGATTGACCTGATTGCTTCGCGCCGTCCCACATATAAGGTGATGGTCAACATGTTCCTGAATTACATCTGGGCCATGCGGCCTAATTTCATCGCCGTTGACCAGCAGGCAAGCGATGACCCGGCGAAAAAAGCCGTGTCGATGGCCGGTATCCGAGAGGTGATCAAGATGGTGCGCAACGGCGACCCGGTGGGATTTTTCCCCGCAGGTGCCGTGGGCAAGGTGAACTGGCGCGGGCGGCTGCAGGACCGCGAATGGCAGCCTACCATAATCGAAATCATACAGAAACTGAAAGTGCCTGTTGTTCCCATATTTTTCCATGGCTCGCAGTCGTGGTTCTTCAATTTCCTTGGCGTGGTGTGCTGGCAGGCACGCACGTTCCTGCATCCGCGCGAGGTGTTCCGCAAGCATGGCAAGACGTTCCACATCACCGTGGGCAACCCCATATCGGTTGAGGAACAGATGAAGCACATGGGCTCACAGAAAGAGTTCGGCGAATTTCTGCGCGAACAGACCTACCGTTTGCGCAACGTGAAATGAACGATAGTCAGATGATAACACCGCAACAGATTCAGCAGGCAAAGTCGCGATTCGGAATCGTGGGCAATGCTCCGGTGCTCACCGAGGCCGTGAGCCGCGCGTTGCGTGTGGCTCCCATCGACCTGTCTGTACTTGTCACGGGCGAAAGTGGGTCGGGAAAGGAGTTCTTCCCGCAGATCATTCATGCGTTTTCGCCGAGGAAGCATTCGCGCTATATCGCCGTGAACTGTGGTGCAATCCCCGAAGGCACTATCGATTCCGAGTTGTTCGGGCATGAAAAAGGTGCCTTTACCGGTGCCGTGGCCACGCGAAAGGGATATTTCGAGGAGGCCGACGGCGGCACGATATTTCTGGACGAGGTGGCGGAGTTGCCGCTCACCACTCAGGCGCGCCTGCTGCGCGTACTCGAGAGCGGCGAATTTCTGAAAGTCGGATCGTCGGTGGTGCAGAAAACCAACATACGCGTGGTGGCCGCCACGAATGTTGACATGGCCAAGGCCGTGAGAGAAGGCCGGTTCCGCGAAGACCTGTTCTATCGCCTCTCCACGGTGCAGATCCAGATTCCCCCCTTGCGCGACCGCGGCAGCGACATAGGGCTGCTTGCCCGTAAGTTTGCCGCCGATTTCGCTGAAAAATACCGCGTGCCGGCCATCACATTCTCCGACGATGCACGTATGGCTCTGCAGCACTACCGCTGGCCGGGCAATGTGCGGCAGTTGAAAAATGTTGTCGACCAGATGGCGCTCTTCGAGGCCGGCTCTGTGGTAGTGGCAGATGCTCTGCGGGCCTATCTTCCGCAGATCAACACCGAATACGCCCCGATTCCGGCTTCCGAGGCGGCACGCTCGCATTCCTACGAGCGTGAGCGCGAGATGCTGTTCAATATGATATTCAGACTGCAGAAAGAGATTTCGGATCTGCGTGCCACGCTCAATCCCGAATCGTCTGTGGCCGCAAGTCATGGCGCCGAGCAGTTGCCGCAGCAGGCGGCATCGGCCGGTCCGCGTGCGCTTGTGAAATATTCCGACCCTTCACAGGCAATTTTCCCGCACGAATTCGGTTCGCGGACGCCATCGGCCGATGCTCCCGATGCCATCGACGTGACTCCATCGGAAGTGGCGCCGGAAGGTCGCACCCTCGAGGACACTGAGCGCGAAACCATACGCCGTTCGCTTGAGCGAAACGGCGGCCGCCGCAAGGCCACGGCTGCCGAACTCAACATCTCGGAGCGTACGCTCTATAGAAAAATAAAGGAGTTCGGTCTGGAATAAAACTAATCAAGACACCACATATGCAAGGAAAGTTACGATTGCCAGCCATTAAGAAACTGTTGTTGCCGCTGTTTTTGGTGGCGGCCTTTCTGGTGCCCCAGAGCTGCCGTATAAGCTACAAGCTCAATGGTGCTGCCATTGATTACACTGTCTATCGCACCATCCATGTCGGGGAGTTCCCCATCCGTGCGGCACTGGTATATGCCCCGCTGCAGCAGACGTTTGAAAACGAGCTGATGGACTACATCACCCGTAACACCCGCCTTACAACAACCGACGGTGCATCCGACCTTGACATAGAGGGTGAAATCACCGGTTATAACCTCTCGCCGCAGGCCGTCACCGAGGATGCATATGCATCCAAAACGCGTCTGACCATAACGGTGCGTGTGAAATATACCGACTCGAAGAACGATGCCAACGACATAGACCAGTCCTTCTCGGCCTATCGTGATTTCGATGCATCGCAGATGCTCACCGACGTCCAGGAGCAGCTGTGCCAGGAGATTGCAAAAGAACTTGTCGAACTTATTTTCAACGCCACGCTCGGAAACTGGTGACGCCCTCCCGGTGCAGCTTATACTCAGTTCCGCAATAACTCATCACATCCGCTTCCATAACCATGAACGACGATGCCCGAAAGCTGAAATGCCTGCTTGAGAACCCCGACGCACCCGACGCCGGCGAATGGCTGCGCGCTCTGGGCGAAAAGTATCCCTATTTCCCCATTGCCCGAGCTCTGGAGCTGCGTTCGGTCTATGCCGGACTGGACGAGGCCGACCGGCAACGCCTGGTTGAAGAACTAACCCTGTCGGTTCCCGGCTCCGATGCCGCACGCAGGCTGGCCGATCCAGCCGGCGACGAGTTCGACAACTTCTATCCTCCGGAGGCCAAACCTGCGAAACCGTCGACCGATACAACCATCGACCGCTTCCTTGAAACCTACGGAAATGAATCGGCCGAAGAAACCGCCACGCTTGAAAAACTGATTTTCAATCCCGTGCCCGACTATGCCCAGCAGCTTGAGCGCGACGGCGCCGTTCCGGCTGAAGAGGATGCCGCCGGCGATTCGCAGCTGGCGCGTATAAACCGCTTTATCCGTTCGCAAAAGCAGTCCGCTCCCGATGCCACGGTGGAGCTACGGGATGAGATGGAACCGGCCGCTACAGAGGCTTCGGCCGAAGTGACCGCCCAGGCGCCTGCTGCCATTCCACAACCGGCGCCGGAACGCCGCCCCTCGGCTCCAGCCACCCCCGAAAACAGCCTGCTGAGCGAGAGTCTGGCAAAAATTTATATCAAAACGCATCGTTATGAGCGTGCATATGAAATTCTTAGCCGTTTAAGTTTGGCAGTACCGGAAAAAAATGCTTACTTTGCAGACCAATTGCGGTTTTTACGTAAAGTCATGCTTGCTGAGAGCTTCCGCAAACAGCATTCTGCCGCTTCCGGCAACGCATCTTCGCCGCAATAACCCGATTTGAGATTTATTCAAGCAAAACAAGAAAAAACATAAAATGTACACACTTATCATCATTCTCACAGTTTTTGTGTCGATTCTGCTTATCGTAGTGGTTCTCGTACAAAAATCGAAAGGCGGAGGTCTCAGCTCCTCATTTGCCGGTTCAAACCAGATCATGGGCGTTCGCCGCACAAACGATTTTATTGAAAAAGCAACATGGACACTGGCTGCCATCGTCGGCCTGCTGTCGATTATTTCCGTATTCGTAATGCCCCGCAACGTGGTTCAGAGCGGTTCGCGCGTTAAGCCCGTCACCGAAATCCCCACCGTGGCCGGCACCGAATATAACACCCCCGTTGAGGCTGCCACTCCGGCTGCCGAAGGCGAAGCCGCCGCAGCCGAAGCTGTTGAGGCCGTTGAGGTAGCCGCAGAAGAGGCTCCCGCCGAAGCTCCCGCAGCCAACTAAACCGCCAATCTGTTAACCTTACCATAACGCACCACATGAAGGGCGCATTCATCCATCCGGGATGATGCGCCCTTTTGCATGGCACGCAAGTGAGCGGGAGTATACTGTCAATCCGGAATGGCAGTGCATTCGCTCGGTATCGGCACAAGTGTAACCCATTAGGTTGTAGGGACATGCCTTCGGCATGTGAAGCCATCGGGTGCTGATATTCAGTTAATCAATGTTGTTTCACATGTCAAAGGCACAATGTCACTAAGTCAAGGAATAAGGTGATAAAGGAGGCCCGCATAGCCACACCGACATAACATTCAATAAGCGTCTCATGCTATCGCCGGAGGCGATGGGCCATGGTTAACCTCATGAAAGCGCTGCGCATCATGAGGTACACGCGAGTAAAGAGAGTGCACCTCTCCGAGGTGCGTGTCGTTAAAAAATGGGTAAAAAAATACCGCACTCCGTCATCGAAACCGCTAAAAAAATTTCGCCATGACGAAAAACTTTTGTACCTTTGCGGTGCAAAACCCGAGGAAAGATGCCGGAGTGGTCGATCGGGACGGTCTCGAAAACCGTTGTACCCTTACGGGTACCCAGGGTTCGAATCCCTGTCTTTCCGCAAATTAGCTTGCTTATCAAGCATTTACAGAATCTACACCCAATATTACACCCAGAAATGGCAGTAATATTGGGTGTTTTGTTGGCATCAAATGATACGATGTTCTGACAACTTAGTGGTGCCGGATTATTTAATGCCATTTAACATCACGTTAGACACATGAGACTTTACTTGCTTCAAAAATCATCGCTATGTTTGGATATATCAAATATTGTTTGTAATTTTGCGAACAACAAATAAAAATTGATATGGCAAAATTAGAGATAACACCCGAACAGGAGCGTCTTGCGAGGTTTGCAAAAGCGATGGGGCATCCCACGCGGATAGCGATTCTCAATTTTCTCGCTCAGAGAAACGAATGTTTCTTTGGAGATATACATGAGGTGCTTCCGATTGCGAAAGCCACAGTATCGCAGCATCTGAGCGAGTTGAAGGAGGCCGGTCTGATACAAGGCACCATCGAGCCGCCAAAAGTAAAGTATTGCATCAACGTGGAGAACTGGAAACTTGCCCGGCAACTGTTTTCACAGATGCTTGACGACTGCTGTCCCTCAAAAAAGAATAGCTGCTGCTCGTAAGCACTATTTTTTATTTTCGATGTTCGTAATTCGGCAAATAACAATCTAAATTAAATGATAATCACATGAAAAAGTTACTGATGTTTTTCGCCCTTATGATAGGGCTGGTGTCGTGCGGAAGCGGGGATAATACCGCCGCTGCGAAATCTCCTGAAAAGGATAGAGTGGAAGTGATATATTTCCACGGCAAACAACGCTGTGCCACCTGCATGGCTATCGAGAAAAACGCTAAAGAGGTAGTAAATACTCTCTTTGCAAACGAGATGAAAAACGGCACTGTCGTATTCAAGACCGTGGATATATCTACCCCAGAGGGAGAAAAAATCGCCGACAAATACGAAGTTACATGGTCTTCTCTCTTTGTCAACAAATGGAAAGACGGTAAGGAGAGCCGTAACAACCTCACTGAGTTTGGCTTCGGGAACGCCCGTAAAAATCCTGACGGCTTCAAGAAAGGTCTTGCAGACAAAATCCGCCAATCATTGAAATAATGGACTGGTTACAGACTTTACTTGACAATAGCACTGCTCCGGCTCTGACCGCGTTCCTTCTCGGATTGCTCACTGCTATCTCACCGTGTCCGCTTGCCACCAACATAGCTGCAATAGGCTACATCAGCAAGGATATAGAGAACCGCAGACGTATTTTCCGTAATGGTGTCCTTTACACTTTAGGACGAGTTGTCTCATATACCATCCTTGGCGTCATCCTTATCTCTATTCTGAAAGAGGGTGCAAGCGTGTTCGGGATACAAAAGGCAATAGGGAAATGGGGCGAGCTGCTGATTGGGCCGCTGTTGCTGCTTATCGGGCTTTTCATGCTGTTCGGGCATAAGCTCAATCTGCCTCAGTTCGGCTTCGGCGGCAACGGTGAAGGACTTGCCCGCAAAGGTGGCTGGGGTGCCTTATTGCTTGGAGTTCTGTTTGCGATGGCTTTCTGTCCGTCAAGCGGTGTACTGTATTTCGGGATGCTTATACCGATGTCGGTTACTGCAAGTGTAGGATGGCTTCTGCCTGTGTTGTTTGCTGTTGCCACCGCTCTCCCGGTGCTTGCAGTAGCATGGATTCTCGCGTTCAGCGTTGAAAAGGTCGGTGAGTTCTACGGCAAACTGCGCACTATTCAGAAATGGCTCAATATCATTGTCGGTATTCTGTTTATAGGTGTCGGTGTGTATTACTGCGTTACTATGTTCTTCTAAAAAATTTTACAGATCATGTTCGCCAAAAGGCGAAAAACAAATAATAAAACAAATGGGAAATAACAAAGAAAACAAAAAAGGATTCTGGGCTAATCTCTTCTCTTCAAAGCCCAAATGCTCGTGTGGCGACAATATCATCGTCGAAGATGATGACAAACCGCAGGCCTCTTGCGGATGTGGTTCCGAGACTTCTTCTTCCTGCTGCACTGCTACAGCCGGAGGGGAAGCCAAAGAGGTTATCGTGCTTGGTCCGGGTTGTTCAAAATGCAAGGAAACATATAAAGTGGTAGAGCGCGTAATCGCAGAAAATCATCTCCCCGTCAAGCTATCCAAAATCGAGGATATAGCCGAGATGATGAGCTACAACATTATGACGACACCGGCGGTGGTCGTTGACGGGACGGTAAAAATCAAGGGACACGTTCCGACAGCTGACGAAGTGAAGAAAGCCCTCGGAATATAATCTGAACACAACATGGATTGTTATGAACACAAGAAAGGATGTTAAATTTCTAATATGGACTGTTGTCATATTTCTGACAGCGTTCTTCATGCCAGTCAACAGTGAAACGCTGTTGACAGCCATACACTCAACTCTTGACCTCACAAAATGGTATGCCCGTGAGCATATCGTACTCTGTCTTCTCCCTGCGTTTTTCATAGCCGGTGTGATTGCTGTGTTCGTAAGTCAGGGAGCGGTGTTAAAATATTTCGGTGCAAATGCAAAGAAATGGGTGTCATATACCGTGGCTTCAGTATCGGGAGGCATCCTTGCCGTGTGTTCATGCACTATTCTCCCATTGTTTACCAGCATTTACAAACGTGGAGCGGGGCTTGGTCCGGCTATAGCGTTTCTATATTCCGGTCCGGCCATCAGCATACTCTCGATAATCCTTACAGCCCGTATCCTCGGACTTGAGATGGGACTTGCCCGTGTAATCGGTGCCGTTACCTTCGCTGTGGTAATCGGTCTTGTTATGTCGTTTATCTTCCGTAAGGAAGAACGGGATAAGGAGGCTGCACAGATGAATATCGTCCCACCGCCGGAGAAACGCCCGCTTTGGCAGACCGCTGTGTTCTTCTTTACTCTCGTGGCAATCCTTGTGTTTGCCAACTGGGGCGCACCAGCGGCAATCGACCGTGGTATCTGGGCTGCTATCTATGGGGCTAAATGGTGGATAACATCAGCCCTTGCAATAGGTCTGTGTGTGATTCTTGTGAAGATACTCCACCTGAAAGCCCGATGGATTATCATCGGTGCTGTCGCCGTCGCGATTTCAGCTTTCATCGCAAATGTTTTCATTCCCGATGCAAAACTGGCTCCCCTTGTGCCTATGATAGTTTCTGTCGCTGTACTTGCAATCATATTGCTATGCGACAAAAACGATGATGAAAACAGGGAGTGGGCGTTGTCGTCATGGGGATTCGCCAAACTGATATTGCCGCTGCTTGCCGTCGGAGTATTGACAGCGGGATTCCTGCTCGGTTCAACGCATGACGGTATAGAGCTGCCCGGTATTATTCCCAACAGTTGGGTTGAATGGGCTGTCGGTGGCAATTCGTTATTGTCTAACTTCTTCGCGAGTTTCACTGGAGCGTTTATGTATTTCGCCACTCTTACCGAAGTGCCGATTATTCAGGGATTGCTCGCATCCGGCATGGGTAAAGGCCCCGCTCTTGCTCTGTTGCTTGCCGGACCATCACTGTCGCTTCCGAATATGCTTGTCATACGCAGTGTGATGGGTACGAAAAAGACAGTGATTTATGTCGCTTTGGTAATCGTCATGGCCACAATCTCAGGGTGGGTATATGGCTATTTCTTCTAAATCGAATGAAAAATGAAAGTATTGATTCTATGTACCGGCAACAGTTGCCGCAGTCAGATGGCTCACGGCTTCCTCCAGTCGTTTGACCCGAATATAAAGGTATTTTCAGCAGGAACGAGACCGGCTGAAAGAGTCAATCCTCGTGCCATAGAGGTAATGAAGGAAAGAGGCATCGACATCAGCGGCCATACGCCGCACAATGTTGATGAATACCTTAAGGAGTCCTGGGACTATGTGATAACTGTATGCGGAGGCGCCAACGAAAGTTGCCCGTCATTCGTCGGCAATGTAAAGCATCGTATTCATATCGGTTTCGATGATCCCTCCGATGCTGTCGGCTCTGAAGACTACATCATGAGCGAATTTCGTCGTGTGCGTGACGAAATAAAGGACCGATTCGAAGAATTTTATAAGAAGAATTTGAAATGAGTAAGGAAAACAAAGGGATAGGATTTTTTGAGCGATACCTTACAATATGGGTTACGCTTTGCATCATTGCCGGTATTGCCATCGGTCAATGGATCCCCGCTGTACCTGAGACATTGGGTAAATGGGAGTATGCCAATGTATCCATCCCTATCGCTGTCCTGATATGGCTGATGATTTATCCCATGATGCTCAAGGTGGATTTCCAGAGTGTCAGGAACGTCGGTAAGCGTCCGAAAGGAATACTGATAACCTGTGTCACCAACTGGCTTATAAAGCCGTTTACCATGTTTGGCATTGCCTGGTTCTTCTTCTTCGTAGTATTTAAGACATTTATTCCAACAGCACTTGCCGACCAATATCTTGCTGGTGCTGTTCTTCTTGGCGCTGCTCCATGCACCGCGATGGTGTTTGTATGGAGTTATCTTACAAAGGGAGATGCGGCCTATACACTTGTTCAGGTCGCGGTAAATGACCTTATAATTCTGGTGGCTTATGTTCCGATAGTAGGATTCCTTCTCGGTATCGGAGGTATCGCTATTCCTTGGGCGACACTAATACTATCTATTACTGTCCGCTAAACCATAAAGCAATGAGTCCAACTTTCTGATAAGTAGAAGTTGGGCTTACTTTTTGTTTCGGCCAAGCCCCCTTAGTCAAATTCAGGCTATAGAGGAGGTGATTCAGAAGCCTCGGCAAGCATGATATTCAGATCAGCATCGGGTTGATTGAGGAACTTTTCGAGATTGAGGTAATACATCAGTACAATTCGCACGATTGTGGCGAGGCCGGAGAAGCTCCATCGCCTTTTCAGCTTGCTTTGCAAGACGGAAAGCAACAGATTTGCGATGAGTGTAACCCAAATCTGGATTTTAATGGCGTTTGCGCTTTCTCCATAGAAATATCTCAGAGGGAAATTCTGCTTTATCTGTTTGAAAAGCGACTCAATCTGCCAACGACGTCGGTATATCGCCACTATCGTCTCCAACGGCATGTCAAAATCATTGGTCAGCAACGAGACGAGTTTGGGGTTCTTGCCTTTATTGATGTCAACATATGTGATTATCCGTGCGATGTGATTGATGTCATCCTTGCGGA
>OHPP01000683.1_pt1 | contig 20820 bp, 24 predicted proteins | sample 1577731 | NCBI WGS metagenome assembly OHPP01 (sample SAMEA3879536, study PRJEB24766) | human gut metagenome | biome: human-associated habitat; feature: feces | place: USA | collected 1985/1987
TGGGCTCATCAAAGCCCATGCCCTTTTCGCCGCCCAGCGCCTCGCCGCTGATCTTCAAAAGGATACGCTTATATTTCAATGCCATAATCCAAACACCACCTATTTTATCTTTCGCCGGACAGACCCGACATTTTTGCTATATTCTATTTTACAATAAATTCGCCACATTGTAAACAGTCAAACGCATCGTTCTTCGCAAAGCTTTTGTGAACGAATGCGCAGTGCCCGCAAAGCCTGCTTTTGCTCCGGGGGGATGCGGCGGCTTTCTACTGCTTTCTGGATGGTCTTGTTGTGCGTCCACACGTCCAGCCGCTTTTCGGTCAGCCACGGCAGTGCCGCTGCGGGCTGCTTTGCCAGTGCAGTGGCAAAATACCACGCCCGCATCATATTGACATAGTATTCCTCGCTGTGCACCGCCGCCACCCAAGCCAGATATTCCGGCCGGAAGGCATCGTCCAGATAATACCGCATCAGCATCCCGATCCCGTAGCGCACGGTATACACTTGGTCAGAGCCCAGCCAGCGCCGGATAGCACACAGCAGTTCCGGCTTATGCTGCGCAAACACCTTGGGGCTGAAGCAATCGCAGACTGCCCAGTTATCCACATAGGGCAAAAAGCGCTCCGTTGCCGCCAGCGCTGTGCCGTAATCCCGGACAGACTCCAGCAGAAAGGCGTGGAGAGCGTTTTCTTCATAATAAAAATGCGGCAGTTCTTGCAGAAACACCTCCGCTTCCGGGGTATCCGCCAGCTGTTTTGCCAGCCTGCGCAGCAGCGGCACCCGCACCCCGATCACCGTTTCCGGTGGCAGAGTGGGCATCAGGCGGCTGTAAAAGACCTGATATTCCTTATCTTGCAGCGCAAACAGCTGCGCACGGATCGCATCCACTTCCTGCATGTTGTCACTTCCCTTCTGCATCATTGTACCAGATGGGAAGGAAAATGCAAAGAGAAAAGGCTCCACCTTTTCAGATGAAGCCTTTGGGTTATCCCATGTTTCTATAATTGTATGTCCGCTTCCGTTTATTTCGGCTTTTTACCCCACTCTCTGCCGCTTATCCAGCCGCATTTTATCGGCGATCATTGCGATGAACTCACTGTTGGTGGGCTTACCGCGCAGGTTATGGATGGTATAGCCGAAGTAGCTATTGAGGGTGTCCACATCTCCCCTGTCCCATGCCACCTCGATGGCGTGGCGTATGGCGCGCTCCACACGGCTGGCGGTAGTGCCGTTTTTCTTGGCGATCTCCGGGTACAGGCGCTTGGTCACGGCGTTGATGTACTCCGGCTCGTTCATGGTGAGCAGGATGGCATCCCGCAGGAACTGGTAGCCCTTGATGTGCGCAGGCACGCCAATTTGGTGCAATATTTCGGTGACGGTCAGTTCGTCACTGTCCACACTGGTGTGGAGCAGGTGTTTTTCTTGTCCGCTGGCTGCTTTGAGCACCCGGGCGGCAAGGACACTTTCGTCAAAGGGCTTGACGAAATAGTAGGCAAAGCCTTCGTCCAGCAGCTCCTGTACCATCTCCTCACTCTGGAACGCGCCGGTGACGAAAAATGAGGTGTGGCGCTCGCCTGCGGCGTTGTAGCGCTGCTTGACCGCCAGAGCGTCCAGCCCGGGCATAAAGGCGTCCAGCAGCACTACCTGCGGGCGAACGGCCAACATCTTCTGTAAAACCTTGTTTCCATCCTTTTCCACAACGGTCACTTCCACGCCCTTTTGCTCCAGCGCCTCACGACAGGCTTCTGTAATCTGAGCACCGGTATCCGACATCAAGAATCTCACTTTATCCATGGTTGTTCCCTCCAATGTGTGCAGTTCCCTTAACACCATGGATTTTACCATAATTTTCCAGATAGTTCAACGGTTTATTTTGGGAAATTATGGAAATTCTGCTCGAATGTCATACTTTTTTATGCTGCTGCGTCCGTTCCGGGCACGGAATGTGCCTGTTCCAGCATGGTTTGTGCAAAAATACCGTAGCCTCGTGTCGGGTCGTTGACCAGCACATGGGTCACTGCACCCACCAGCCGCCCGTTTTGCAGGATGGGACTGCCGCTCATTCCCTGCACGATGCCGCCAGTCTGCACCAGCAGTGCCGGGTCGGTGACGCGCAGCACCATGTTGCGGTGCGGGTCGGCGTCGTTCACCTTTTCTATATAGACACGGTAGCTGCGGGGCGTTTCGCCGCTGGTAGTGGTCAGGATCTCTGCCGCGCCGGGCAGCACCTCCTGCGCAAAGGCAAGCTCCGTCTGCTGCCCGGCCATGGCGGTGCTTACCGTGCCGTAGACGCCGTTTTCGCCGTTGACGCAGATCCTTCCAAGGGCGTGGTCGCTGAGGAATTTGCCCTTCAGCTCTCCGGGGCTGCCGGCGGTACCGCCGGTGCAGCCCACGATCTGGCAGGCCACGATCTCGCCGCTGCGCAGGGCGACCCGCTCGCCGGTGTCACTGTCGCTGATAGGGTGACCCAGCCCGGCGAATACCCCGGCCTGCACATCCACAAAGGTCAGAGTGCCCACCCCGGCGGAGGAATCCCGCACCCACATCCCTGCCCGCCACTGGGCGTTCTGCGTATCCCACACCGGCAAAAGGGTGGTCTGCCGCTGCTCCCCCTTGCGGACGTAGATCACCTCCACCGCCGCACCGGCGGCGGCCTCCAGCGCGGCATGGACCTGCTCGTTGGTCTCGGTAACGGTGTTCCCCATGCGGATCACCCGGTCGCCCAGCCGCAGCCCCGCCTGCTTTGCGGGGTTTACCGTACCGGCGGCGGTGTGTACCTCGGAAAAGCCCACCACAAGCGCCCCCTCCGAGAACATTTTCACCCCAAAGGGCGTGCCGCACACCGTGACCGTGGGGCGCTGCATCACGGTGGCGCGGATGGTCTTGACCGGCAGCCAGCCGCCCAGCGCCAGCGTGGTCTGGTAGCTGCCCGCTGCCCGGGTGCTGGCCACGTTGCGGCTGCCGTGCCCGCGCAGCGGTTCCACCCAGCCAAATCGGGGCAGCGCAAGGGGCTGCTCCGGCTCCAGATAGACCTGCTCCGGCAGGACGCACCACAGCCAGCCCAGCGCCGCCACCGCGGCCACCAGCAGATAAACCCCTATCATCTTTATCCACCTGACGATGCTGTGCTTGGACATTTTACGGCCTCCCTGCGCATTTTTCGGGGTTAGTATGCGCAGACAAGCACGAAAAAACCGCACCCGCATCCAAAAATGGACACAGGTGCGGTTATGATTTTACAGGGACAGGCGCTTATGCGTCCTGCAGCTCGCCGCGGCTGGCGGCCTTGAGGTAGGCGAAGATGAACTCATCGATATCGCCATCCATCACGGCATCGACGTTGCCGGTCTCGTAGTTGGTGCGGTGATCCTTGACCATGGTGTAGGGCATGAACACATAGCTGCGGATCTGGTGGCCCCAGGCGATCTCGTTCTGCACGCCCTTGATGTCGTCGATCTTATCCATGTGCTGCTGCTTGGCGATCTGGTACAGCTTAGCCTTCAGCATTTCCATGGCGTAGTCACGGTTCTGGAACTGGCTGCGCTGGGTCTGGCAGCTGACCACGACGCCGGTGGGCTTGTGGATCAGACGCACTGCGGAAGAAGTCTTGTTGATGTGCTGGCCGCCGGCACCGGAGGAGCGGTAGACCTGCATTTCGATGTCCTCCGGGCGGATCTCCACCTCTACGTCATCGGGAAGCTCCGGCATGACCTCCACAGCGGCAAAACTGGTCTGGCGGCGGGCGTTGGCGTCAAAGGGAGAGACGCGGACCAGACGGTGGACGCCGTGTTCGCTCTTCAGCAGGCCGTAGGCATTCTCGCCCTCGATGGAAATAACGGCAGATTTGATACCGGCCTCGTCACATTCCTCGTAGTCCAGCGTTTTCCAAGCGTAGCCGTGACGCTCCGCCCAGCGGGTATACATCCGATAGAGCATCTGGCACCAGTCCTGGGCCTCGGTGCCGCCGGCACCGGAGTGGAGCTGGAGAATAACGTTGTTTGCGTCATACTCACCGGAGAGCAGCGTGGTCATACGGATCTCTTCGATCTCGGTTTCCAGCGCGGGGAACTCTGTTTTCAATTCTTCCAGGATCTCTTCATCCTCCGCCTCCTGGCCCATCTCGCACAGGGTGGTCAGATCCTCCCAGGTGCTCATGAGCTTCTTGAAGCGGTGGAGCTTGTTTTGAAGCTGCTTCAGGCGGGTCTGCACCTTCTGAGAGCGCTCCAGATTGTTCCAGAAGCCGTCCTGAGTGGTCTCATCCTCCAGACGGGCGGCCTCCTGAGCCACAGCGTCGATGTCAAGGGCGTCCCCCAGCTTCTTCAGCTCCGGTTCCAGGTCCCGCAGCTTCTGCTTATAAACGTCATATTCGATCAAAGCCATACTGATTCTCCAATTTCCATATAGATTACTTTAGCCATGATATTATATAGGAGTTCCCCGATTTTGTAAAGGGAAATATGCACAAAAATGACGATTTTCAAAAATTCAGCGCACGTTTGCGGAAAACAGATGAAAAAAGAGACGGACAAAGTCCGTCTCTCACGCTCAATGATTCAGGATAAACTGTTCCAGCTCCTCCGCCGTCCGCACCACCGCGGCAGCCCCGGCCTCCGCCAGCTCGCCGGGTGCAGCGTACCCGAAAAACTCCACGCCCACACAGGCAAGGCCACATTCCTGCGCGCCCAGCACATCATACTTCCGGTCACCGACCATCAAAACGGTGGGCTTATCCGCATCGGTCAAGCGCAGGCGGCGCATGGCTTCCCGAATGACATCCGCCTTTTCCCAGTCGGCCCCCGCAGGGCTGCCGGTCACAGCGGACAGAAAGGGTGTAAAGCCAAAACGCCGACAGATGCTCACGCACAGCTCCTCTGGCTTGGAGGAGGCCAGCGCCAGAGTGTATCCCCTAGCCTTCAGCCGTTCCAGAACGTCCCGCATACCGGGGGCCGCCTCGTTTTCATACTGTCCCACCGGTACATAGTGCTCCCGGAACACCCGAACGCCCTCCACCGCCTGTTCACGGCTGTAGCCGCAGTGCTCCATGAAGGATTCCTGCAGCGGCGGACCGATGAATTTCAGAAGGGTCTGGGCATCCGGCATGGTCCCGCCCAACTTTTCAATGGTGTATTTCACGGAGTTGACGATCCCCTCCCGCGAATCCGTCAATGTACCGTCCAGATCAAATAAAATCGTGTGAAACATCTGGTCTCTCCCTTCTGTAAGCAAAACGAAGCCGGGCCAACAAGCCCGGCTCCGCCGACTGTTTTGTCCCTTTACAGACGATTCTAACATGAATTCAAAGGCTCCGCAAGGAAAAGCTGCACAAAAATCGCAAATTACAGAGTTTCCACCGGCTCGTAATCCAGCAGTTCAATGCGGGAGCTCCACATATCCGCCGTTTCTGCCGGGGGATTGGATAGCATGGTGGTGAGATACTTCTTGCTGTCATCGGCAAAGACGGTAGCCACCTTCCGGCCCGGCTCCAGATTCTGAATCACAGAGCCAAGGAAGTTAGCGCCGGAGGAGATACCCACGCCAAGGCCCAGTACACGGCCAAATTTCGCCGCCATGGCAATGGCGTCCATATCGTTGATGTCCATTACGCCATCCACCAGAGTCTGGTCCACCACAGCAGGGATAAAGTCGTCGCCGATGCCCTCAATGTGGTGAGCACCCTTGATAGCTCCGCCGGAAAGCAGAGGCACTGCATCCGGCTCCACAGCCACAGCCCGGACGGCGTGATCCGCCTTCAGACGGCGGGCGGTGCCCATGAGGGTGCCGCCGGAACCGACGCCGGCCACGAAGTCCGTCACATCCGGAAGCTGGCGCAGGATCTCAACGCCGGTAGTAAGGTAGTGGGCCTCTGGGTTATCCTGATTTTCAAACTGCTTGGGCTGGAAGCCGCCAATCTCCTCCGCCAGATCTCTGGCCCCCTGAAGGGCTGCGTTGAAGCCGCCGGCTTCCCGTGAGATCAGGTGCAGGGTGGCACCGTACATAGCCATCAGCTTTTTCCGCTCCTCACTGGCCCAGTCCGGCATAAAGATGTGGACGGGATGGCCGGTGAACGTGCCCAGTGCGGAGAAGGCGATGCCGTCCTTGGCCGCCGAAACCTTTATCTGGAAATATTTCCGGGGTACGAACTGTTTGTTCTCCCGGTATCGTGAGCAGATCATCGCCAATGTGGGTGTCTGCACCCGTCCCAAAGAGAACACGCCCTGCCCGGCGGCAAGGCTGAGTGCCTGAGAACTGTTGATGCCCACGAGCCAGTCCGCCTCGCTGCGGGCTTTGGCGGAGAGGTAAAGATTGTCGTAAAGGCTTCCCTCCCTGAGATTCCGCAACCCTTCACGGATGGCCTTGTCGGTGAGCGAGGAGATCCACAGACGGACAAAGGGCTTGGTACAGCCGAGATAGTTGTACACGTAACGGAAAATCAACTCTCCCTCACGACCTGCGTCGGTGGCGACGATGATGGACTCGCACCTGTCGAACAGCTCCCGGAGCACTTCCAGCTGCCTGACCACTCCGGGATCGTCCTTGTACACCTTACCCTCCCGAACCTGACGGGGTACAAGCCTGAACTCCTGCGGCAATATGGGGAGGTGTTCCCGGCGGAAGCCGGAAAAGCCGTAGCTTTCGGGCATGGCAAGACCTACCAGATGCCCGAATGCCCATGTTACGGCATATCCGTTCCCCATTAGATACCCGTCTTTCCGTTGGCGTGCGCCCACTATGGACGCTATGCCCTGTGCCACGCTGGGCTTTTCTGCAAAGATAACTTTCATATAATTATTGTATTATTCATGTGAATGATCAGATGGATACCCCTTTCTTATCGGCTTTCTGTACCGGGCGGTTCCGGCTGACGGCGTTTGCCGGCTTCGTTCCGTCCTGACGGACGGCCGCCTGCTGCGACTGTTCCTGTTTCTTGCTCTTGTCCGGGTTCCATTTGAAGAAATCGAACTTCGCCCGCTCGTGGTTGACACGGACGAAAGCACTGAACAGGTTCCCCTCGTTGTCGGTCATGTCCTTGATGTAGGTCGCCTTGCCCTGTGCCAGTGATGCCTGCTGTTCTTCGGTAAGGTCTTTCCCCTTCAGCCGTGCGGGGATTACCAGCCCACGCTCCTGCTGCCGGTTCTGTTCCTGTTCCTGAACTGCGGTCTGCTCCTGCCGGCGGGCGATTCCCTTGAAGTCATAGTCGAATCCGCCCTTGCACGCATTGAACTGCAAACGTGCATCATAATGACGCTGCTTTTTCTCCGACCACATGTTTTCGACAAGGACGGACTCGCCGCTTGCGATGCGTTTTCTCTGTTCGTCGGTCAACGCCGTGCCGTTCACCTCTGCGGGAATGGTTATCCCGCTGACCGGTATGTGATGGAGCCGGTTGGTCTTGGGATTGAGCGATACCAGACACGGCTCACGCACGCCTCCGGCCAGTTCGAGTTCCACCACGCAACCCGCATTGCCTTTTTCCAGCAGGTTCTGTTTCACTTCGGGAGTGAACTCCACGTTGAAATACGGCGTGTCCAGTTCCGGATAACGCTTGCAACATTCGATCTCGTTCCGGAGCGTACCGTCGGGATTCTCCGCCAGACGGATGCAGGCGGGAGTTTCAAACTCTATCCCCTCGATAACGGTTTTCAGGGTGAGTACGGCGGATTCGTTGCCGTTGAGCAACCGTCTGAGCCCCGGTTCTCCTAACGTTTCGGGTGTTACCCCCATGCGCTCAAGCTGCTGCCAGTCCACCTGTTCCATACTCCAGCGGGTGGATTGCTCCGTTCCGCCCCCGCCAGACTGCTGTTGTGCCTGCTGCCGGCTCTGTACGTACTGTTCCGTGTCAAGACGGTATTCGTCCAGCAAGGCAGAATTACTTTCGGGCTGCTTGAACAGGCCGACAAGCTCCTTGGCGGAGGCAAGCAAGTCCGCCGGAAGGTGATAGAAGCGGAAGTCGGACGGCCGCTCGAACTGTCGTTTCATGTTGAGGAAGAACGTTTCGAGTATAGACACGTTGCGGTCTATCCGCATGAACTGATCCGAAGGCTTTGCCCCTGCCAACGGTCTGGTCTTGAGTCCCCCTTCGGGTTCGATGTCCTCCACCACGTGTGGGGTGTTGCCTTCGGCGGCGTTGGTCACCACCAATACCTCGTCTTTCAGATCTTTCAGTTTTTTGTCCATAAAGTGAATGAGTTTAATTGTGATACAATCAGGTTAATTGCGGCACGAAAGTAGAGGTAAGAGGCTATGGCGCAAAGGAAAAGGAGGGAATGGGGAACGAGTGGCTACGGGATGGCATGAAGTGGCCTGCTGGCAAGAAAGAATGACGTTCCGATACAAAAACTTCAAAATAAAAAGCGTACCTTCGCAAAAAGAAACATAAAAAAGAACAATCCGATATGATTACCAACCGGGAAGAAGTGATAGACAAGGCATTCAAGGTGTTTTTGAGGATGAATTACGAGAAAGCGAGTATCAGCACGCTGGCAAAAGCCTGCGGGGTGGTAAAGACAGGGGTGGTATATTATTTTCCCCACAAACTCGATCTGTTCATGGCGGTAGCGGACAAGTATGCCATACAGATGCAGACACCGGCCAACAAGTTTGCCGGGCCGACGGAAACGCTGGCAGGATTTATAGAGCAGTATGTGGCAGGAGTGAGTACGGCCATGAACCGTATCATCAAACAGGTGCGATGCTGTGCGGACGACAATGAATGCTGTCCCAACTTCTACTATTTCCATTTTCTTTCCCAAGTGAGGATGTATTATCCCGGAGCCCGTGAGAAAATGGAAGAAATATTCCGCAAGGAACACGAGTTATGGAGGACAGTCATACAGAAGGCAAAGGATAGCGGTGAAATAAAACAAGATACGGATGTGAAAAAGACCGCTCCGCTGTTCCGTCAAGTGTTTCTGGGCATGTCCTACGAACAATCGTTCCTGAACGGTCTGGACGTAGAAGAATTGAAGGAGAAGTTCGATTGTCTGTACTCACTCCTGAAAGCCTGACTCCTTTTAGCAATATTTAAAAGACTCCGATAAAAATAATTTCTGAACAATCGTTCAGATTTCAATACTTTGCTTTATCTTTGGGGCATGAAGCAACAGCCAGAGATATGGACAAGGTACAGAAGCAACGGTCAAACATCGTCCTGTACAGGGAAAAAAAGGACGGTGAACACTACATACGGATAGAGTATGCAGGCGATCCGGCAATAGCCCTACTGCTCGCCCAAGATACGGACGTGGAAAAGACGGACAACGGTTCCGCCTACATGACGGCTGCCGCCTTTAAACTGCCGGATTTCTACGACCGCTATTCTCCCCACGCTTACATAGATTACAGCCGGGTGTACGTACGGCATCCCAAACCACAGCGGACATACGTATTGCCGGAAGGCTATCTGGAACTGCTGGAACAGAAGCGGTACAGTCCCTCGACCGTGAAAACCTACCGTGCCTATTTCAGCGACTTCATGGAATACCACAAGGGACGGAGCATCGACCGCCTGAAAGTGGCGGACATCAACAAGTATATCCTCTATCTCGTAAACGAGAAGAAAATCTCCGTTTCGCAGCAGAACATGCGCATCAACGCAATCAAGTTCTATTACGAGCAGGTGAAAGGCGGCAAACGGCAATATTACGGTGGCATCACACGGGCCAAAGAGTACAAGACGTTACCCGAAGTGCTGAGCCGGGACGAGGTCAAACGCATCCTCTCCTGTCTGACGAACCGGAAACATCACTGCATGATTTCCCTGATCTATTCCGCCGGTCTGAGAAGGGGCGAACTGCTGAACCTCACCCCACAGGACATTGTCAGTGAACGGATGCTGGTACGCATCATGGGCAAGGGTAAGAAATGCCGTTACTCGCTGTTGTCGGAAAAGGTGCTGCACGAGCTTCGGGAATATTTCAAGGAATACCGTCCGAAGAAATGGCTGTTCGAGGGCGATACTCCCGGCGAGCAATACTCGGCAAGCGCACTGGTGAAAGTGCTGAAAGAAGCCGCACAGCGTGCCGGCATCAAGCATCGTGTACACGTACATATGCTGCGTCATTCCTTTGCCACTCATCTACTGGAACAAGGGACAGACCTTAGAACCATACAGGAATTGCTGGGACACAATGATATAAAGACGACGAGCATTTATCTTCATGTGACGAGTGCCCATAAGTCGAGCATACCCAATCCGCTTGATTCGCTGGATGATTCGTAGGGTGCAGCTATTAGAGATTAGGAAACACACCTGTCGAGTGTCGGTTATCAAAATGAAAGATACCAAACGAGTGTTTTTACAAATAACATTCAAGGCAATTAAAACAACTATAAATCAGCGATTTACAATGATTTAGCAAAGATAAAGGAAATAACGATACAAGCATGACAGATTTGTTAAACGACATATACACAGACGGTTGCAAAGCGAAAAAGTACCGTTTATCCGACTTCTTCAATCGGTGGTGGGACGAGTACGCACAGCACCCGGCGGAGTACATCACCCCCGAACAGTACAAGGCGGTGAACGCTATCCGTGTGTGCCGTACAGCCGCTTTGGGAATAGACACATATGCCTGCCCTGATTGTGGCGAAGTACGGGAAATCAGTCATAGCTGCAAGAACCGTTTCTGCCCGTCATGTGGCTGGCATGACACGCTGAAATGGGCGGCACGCATGAAAGAAAAGATGCTGCGAGTGCCACACCGCCATGTGGTTATGACCTTGCCGCATATATTACTGGACTTGGTGAAGCGCAACAAGAAAGAAATATTGAATATCCTGATGCGCACATCGGCTGAAACCGTTAAGGACTGGATGCAGCACAAGTTCGGCTTGAAAACCGGGGTGATTGCCGTGCTGCATACCTACGGGGAAACGAAACAGCTCCATGTACACACGCACATGATTATGTCGTGGGGCGGTATTGACAGCAACGGAAAAATTGTCATTCCCGAACGTGATTATGTACATATCCCCTCAATCCGCAAGGTGTTCCGCTACAAGTTTGAAAATGCGCTGATAGGGTTGTTCGACACGGGCAGGCTGGAGCATGACTTCCATGACCGCATGGAGTTTATGGGCTTCATCAAAAAAGTGGCGAACAAAAAAGACTGGATTGTACATTTGGAGCAGCCCATACAGATGCCGGAGCAGGTGATACAATATGTGGGCAGGTATTCCAAGCGGGCGTGCCTGAGTGAATACAAGATTACGGCAATGGACGGTGAGAACATTTCATTCCGTTACCGTGATTACAGGAACTCACCCGACAGGAGAAACCCGGTTGAAAAGGAACTGACACTGCATTACCGAGAGTTCTTCCCCCGGTTGCTGCAACACGTTCCACTGCGCTATTTCCGCATCGTGAGGTACTACGGCTTCTATTCCAACAAAGGCAACCTGCCGGAAGAATACTTCGGACGGGATGAAAGCGAAATGAAAGAAACCGAGTTGCAACAGGCAGAAAGTGAATACGAAAATCCGTATTTCTGTGAGCATTGCGGACGGATGAGAGTTTACAGCCACACTACGGTAACAGGTGGCGGCATAACATATACGGTTGTACTGGAGCATTGCGACATACACCGGAAAAAAACGGCATGACAGTAACTTGGGATAGCTATGCCTTGCCGTGAACAGAAACAGTAAAATTCCATAAAATGGAAGAAAGGAGAACAAAAAAATGAATGAAATACGGATAAGAGCAGTAATAAAACGAACGGGGTGCAAGCATGAACTTCACGCCTCTTTCTGTCGGAAACAACAGTCAAAAATTGAAGTTCTATATAATATGTAATAGTGTATGGTGGGTAAAACTGCCTTGAACAAGGAAAGATACCACCTAAACGGTGGTCCTTTCCAGACATTAGCAACAATATAATCAACAAATATGGAACGAATAAGAATAACATCGGATTCTCCGGGATATATCAAGGTTTCGGACATAGGCAAGGATTTGAGAAATTTTTCGAGAATAATAGAAACGAAATATAGTGAAATAGACTTTGATTTCTTATTTTGTTTTAGGGCATTATATTCCACTGTAGGTATTAGGTCGAAAGTGAGATATGAAAAAGATGTTAATATGTTGGGTATGGATTTAATAATGTCACTAGATGAATTTAATCCGTACAAAGAGAATGTATCTATGCAGCGGAGAATAATGGGGAAACACTTCTTCCCATTTTTCTCTGCTAACATACATAAATACATATATAAACTTCCCGTTCTCAAATCAGTAGAAAAAGAATTAGTAGAGGATATGCGCTTATTCCTTGTCGAAAACTTATGGCTACCAAACGAAAACGGACAATATAGACTATCTGTAATAGAAACTTCGTCTTATGAACATTGCATAAAGTTGTTTGGCAATCCGAAAGAGAAAAAATTTGCAGACAATGAACAAGGTATAAAAGTTCAAGATATAACTTGGATAATAGACGATGTTAAAAGCGAATTGTCTGCAACATATTTGTTGATTGATAAAAAATGGCAATTACAAAAATATCAGGTGAGAATTAAAGAGGTTGCTAACAACGCAGGATAACGGCAAGCCGTTCCCTGCTGAACCATTAGCGAAAACATATCAAAATGAAACGAATAGAATTATTTTGGAACATATTATACTATTGTACTTATACACTTTTGTATAGTTGCTTCTGTGCAATCGATCCTCACCGTTTGATTGACAACAAATACACACGGAAGTTTTATAAGAAAGAAAATATCTTTTGGCAAGTATTGGATTATATGAAGAGAACAGAAGAAAGAGAAAAGGATTTTTCACCTTTTATTCTTATGGAATCCATTGGGGGAACTTGTATTTTCTTGATATTACTAATCTTTACTTTCTTGAATGTGATAAAGGTAACAACCCGTATACCTTTGTATAGCGTTGTATTTCGTGACGTTAGTAACTTCATTATTAGTTTTTTGCTTCTTATCCTCTTGCTTTATGTTCCAAATCAAGTATTCCTATTTAGGAACGATAAGTATATCTCCTATTTCAAACAATTCAGGAAAGAGCGTACTAATAAATATCTAAAATGCTATTTTTTATCCTATATACTGGCTTTGATTGCTTGTTCTTTTAGTTTCATTTTGATAGAACTAACAAAGGATAGAATAGAATATTTCGCTAACAACGCAGGATAACGGACAAGCCGTTCCCTGCTGAACCATTAGATATAACAGATATGAGAATATTTATACTATATTGCTTGTTCCTTTTTCCACTTAGCTATGTCATAGCGAAAAACGGCTGTATGGAACAAAATTCTGCAAAATATCATTATTTGGCTGAACAAGATTCCCTTTATATAGAAACGGAAAAAACAGAATCTGAAATTCTATATAGGTTATGTTTTAATCAGCAAAGTAAAAAGAATGTTGTTTTTGAGCTAAAAGCAGTAGATGATAGTAGTATTGACTTCATACAACGCTATACAATCAACGGAGCAAGAAAGTTTGATTGCTTCGCTGTGTATGATAATGTGGCAGACGGAAACCGTTTCCTATTCTTTGATTATGAAAGTCAAGCAGCTTACATAACGCCTACTTGTTTTTCCGGTTTCTATCCGATATGCAGTTCTGTGGACTTTTCAAAAATGGAAGTATTGCTACAAAATGAACATTCTTGTTTGAAGCATCCAAGCGATACGTTAAGTATTGACAGTAAGGTGACTTATTTTCCATTTAACTGTAATAACCGAATCATAAAGGCAATTTTTGTTCCATACGCTCAAGTAGGAAAAGATAATAAATATCTAACAACGAAAGATAGCATCTAACGATGCTCCTTTCTAACCATTACTAACAAATATGGATTATATATTTTATAGACTATATCGAATGTATGAAAAGCATGGCGACCCACCATACCTTAGTGCTGTCATCCACTTATGTTATAGCTTGGGCATATCACTCATTATAGCCTTTTTCGCTATTAAGGAATGGTATGACATGCAACATAAATATGCGTGGTTCTTAGAGGGGCTTTATAGCTTATGCTTCTTACTCGTTCCTTTATGCCTGTTAATCATATATTGCTGTATTCGATACAGGAAAAAGAAAATTCTGGAATTAAAAAAGAAGTATCAAGGTTGCACAAGAAACAAGCTAATTTCTAATTGGATGATATTCTGCATTCCGATTTATATTGCAATCATAGGAATTTTAATTTTTCGTAAACTGTTTATAGCTTGATAAATCGGCAGATAAATTCGATTAGTCTTATAAAAATAAAGTTAGTAACAACGAAAGATAGCATCTAACGATGCTCCTTTCTAACCATTAGCGAAAACATATCAAAATGAAACGAATAGAATTATTTTGGAACATATTATACTATTGTACTTATACACTTTTGTATAGTTGCTTCTGTGCAATCGATCCTCACCGTTTGATTGACAACAAATACACACGGAAGTTTTATAAGAAAGAAAATATCTTTTGGCAAGTATTGGATTATATGAAGAGAACAGAAGAAAGAGAAAAGGATTTTTCACCTTTTATTCTTATGGAATCCATTGGGGGAACTTGTATTTTCTTGATATTACTAATCTTTACTTTCTTGAATGTGATAAAGGTAACAACCCGTATACCTTTGTATAGCGTTGTATTTCGTGACGTTAGTAACTTCATTATTAGTTTTTTGCTTCTTATCCTCTTGCTTTATGTTCCAAATCAAGTATTCCTATTTAGGAACGATAAGTATATCTCCTATTTCAAACAATTCAGGAAAGAGCGTACTAATAAATATCTAAAATGCTATTTTTTATCCTATATACTGGCTTTGATTGCTTGTTCTTTTAGTTTCATTTTGATAGAACTAACAAAGGATAGAATAGAATATTTCGCTAACAACGCAGGATAACGGACAAGCCGTTCCCTGCTGAACCATTAGCATCAACATAACTAAAAACAATAGTATGAAAGCGACTGAAATAATTTTTGATAAAAATCTTGAAATGTATGTGTCATTAAAAGATTTGGGTAATGAGGTTTATATCACATTGTCAGATAGTTTGTTTGCATCAGAAGAAGAACTGACAGATGAATATAAAGAAAAGATTGCCTCATTTGTCAATAACCTGTCAGAATGGTATAGTCTGGCTTGTAGTTCGGTTATAGCATGGGCTAAAGATACCTATAAAATTAAAGCATGTATGCAAGATATTGAATTGACACATATTTTCGTCTTGTTTGAACAGAACGCAGAGGAATTGTTTGGACTGGAATTTAGAGTTGAATTTGATATTGAGCATGGTTGTGGCATTAAGATAAGGATTAATGATGGCAAATATGATATTGTTGAAGTTGGAACGGGAGATGTCGCTTTCTGCTGATAGTTAAATATGATGCTAACAACGCAGGATAACGGACAAGCCGTTCCCTGCTGAACCATTAGCATTAACGTGCGACTTAAAAAGTAAATATGAAGATAGTAAATAGGACATTACTTTTTCTTGCAACGCTTTTTTGTAGTTTGGATAGCGTGAAAGCAAGCACATTGCTGCAAGATACTATACGGGATGCAACCTACCAGCTTTATCCGTTAGGGGTTGCTTGCCGCAACAATGATATGGAAACCATTAAACAGTTGCTGGCAACAAAAGATGAACCTATGGCAATGGGTAACGATTGTTACGAGTTTGATATACTCTATACGGCAATCTACTTTGACAAAGAAGATGTACTAAAATATGCCCTTACCAGATACAAGGACATAAACGATAGAGTATATAGCGATGAGTATGGACTTACGCTCCTGACATACGCCTGCAAATTGTCTAACGTAAAGTTAGCCCATATCTTGCTGGAGCATGGCATTAACGTAAATGGTTGCCAAAGTCCATGCGACACCTATAGAGTATATCCGATTATGGAAGCCATTGCCAATAATAACATAGAACTGGTGAAGTTGCTTTTAGAATATCATGCAGACCTTGATGTAAAAGATAGTAACGGCAGCACCCCTCTTGCTTTGGCTAAGGAAACAGGTGCAAAAGAGATTGAAAATTTACTTTTGCAATGGATGAAACAAAAAAAATAATGCTAACGAAGCAGGATAACGGACAAGCCGTTCCCTGCTGAACCATTATGAACAACAAAAGAAGAACCCAACTGAAAAGAAAGTATCAAATATGAAAAAGAACTCTTTTGACAAGGTTGTTACTAAATATCTTAAGGAATTTCTAAATACTCCAAGTGACAATTTGGAATATTTAGGAAAGTTCTATACAACTCCACAAATAGATATGACAAATTATCATGAGTGGAGAATTTTTAGTACACTCAATTTTGGAATCCATTATTATTCATTTTGGCATAATCCGAATAATAATGATTTTGAAAAGATTATAGACTCGTTTGCCATGTCATACATTGCACAAATCATGTATTCAAATGACAAAAGCAAACGATTTAGACAGGGGCTAACAGATGGCGTTCCAATATTTCTTGCAATTCTTACTTTTGCCAATGTAAAAGAAATAGATTTGATGTTTAATGCAATAATAAATTTAATACAAGATGATATTAAAGATAACAACTTTATAAATCATCAGGATAAAACATTACAAGAAGCGTTTTTACTATATGACTTATATACAAACAATAAGAATCATGGAATTTGGGAAAAGTATATCAATAGTCCTCTAAACAAGAACTATCAACAAGGAATGGATATAATACTTAGTAATAACAAGGATGATATTAACTATGTTCTTTCAGAAATGATGAAATACCATAAAGAAAAATTGCATATAGAGTCATTTACAAAGAATGAATTTTATCCTATAGAATGGCGGGTTTTCCCAATAGAAATTATTGCACTTATACGGTATCGCTATCTGCAAGGAAAATCTATTGACTTTATAGAAGATGAGGTTTTGTCTAAATTCGTTCCATATTTAAAGAAAAGTGAATATACTTTATCACCAGAGATAGAAGCTGCTAAAATAAAAATATATGAGATACTTTCTTTGAGTTAGTTCTTAATGTAGAAAATAAGTTCATAACGAGGTTGAGTTAACAGCTTAACGCTGTTCCTCACCAACCCATTAACAACATTATGAATACAATGGCAATGAAGCTGCTTAATACTATTATACTCTGTTTGTTTCTGCCTTTGGACATTGTAAGCCAAGTGCATGATACAGACACCTTATGTTATAAGAATGACACGATATATCAAGAGTTAAGAATCACAAGGGTCAATGAAAAGAGAATTTATTTCGTCTTGTCATCCACCAAAGAAGACGGTAAGCTAACAGATATGCATAAAGGTTATGCTTCTATATCCGATTACGCTTATCTTGCTTCTGAAACAGATTTCGCAGAAGATGGTTCATTGTATCCTGTCGTTGAATATTGGTATGAAGATTCAGATATATCATTTTCCATAAGAGTCAGTTATGATATGGGCTTAGCTACAATTTCATGTGCAGAGAGCCTTTCATTGCCTTATATTTATAAGCTGAAAAAGAAATAGAGTTGTTAACAAGCACCTGTGCCACCTAATGGTGGCAAGCTGCATCCCATTAACGATAATAAATTCAACAATTATGAATACGGAAGAGCTTTATATTTGGCGATATGGGATAGATAAACTGCCTAAAGGATTATTGGAGTATGGCAAATCTGATGTTTGTGATATCTATGATGAAAGTAAAAGGCAGAAGTTTCAGAATCTCGGGCAATGGATGTGGCAAAATAATGACGGATGGCGTGAGAATTTACCTCCCGTCTTATACCTTGTATGCAACAAGAAACCGGGAATCCTACAATTTGATTTTCTTGATAAAAGAAGTATAGAACTCAAAATCGTATCGGAAGAGTTTTTGTCTTTACTTAAAGAAAATGGCTTCGTTGATAAATATGATATTGCTACCGTCAAGGTAGTAAACAAGAAAAACGAACCTCTAACGGATAAAAAATACTATGCCCTACGTATAAATCATTTTGACAATGATTCTTTTCATTTCGGGAAAGGCATAACATATCAGAGTGACTTACAGAAAGAACGAGGTACTTGTTTTACAGTATATCCTAATATGAAACTGAAAGACAATTCAATCAAACAGAATTTCTTTGTTTTGGATAGCATAGAATATGGAGATGGTGTAATATTCCGAGAAAGAGTTTTGGATAAGGTGTTGAACCTGTATAAACCTGAAATTTACAAATTATCAGACTACTCCAAACTATGGAGAAACAAAGGCTTTTATCCATATGGGAATGAATTTATGATTGTGAAATAAAATCGTTAACAAGGTCGAGATAACAGCTTAACGCTGTTGCTCACCAAACCATTATGAACAATTAGAATACACGATATGAGAAATGAAATTTTACAGTTGAAAGATTTAGGTCGTATGCCTAATGAAAGTATCAATGATCCTGATAGCATTGATGAGTTGATAAATGCTTATGATACTTTATTAGAACAAATACAACTCCCCATATCATTTGATGAAGCTATGGTGTTGGTACAAATCTTCCCTGAAAATGCTTTTTATGATTTGCAGTGGAGCTTACTAAGACTTGTAGAGTCCGTTTGTGTTGATGATGATAGGTATATTCAATTAATAAACTCTTGTCCAAGTCAAGAATGGCGGGACACTCTAAATGCTCGCTATGCAAATAATAAAAATGCACAAGAGGTAAAGTAAGTTCATAACAAGCCGGGATAACGGACTTACACCGTTCCCCGTCCAGCCATTACTGACAATTATATAATTGATGTTTTGTAACAGTCGCTTATGAAAAAGATTATTGACTATTTATTTTATAGATATTATTTGGTTTGCTTAAAAAATGAGGAATTTCCACGTTTTGGCGCAGCCTGCATCTTATCGGAAGTTATTTCAATAACTTATATGTTCGCATCTTTTATGTTTTCATTTTTCCTTACAGGAAATTTCTTTTTTTCGTATATGTCTAAACTAACAACACTTATTATATGGATAATCGGCTTTATACTTCCTTGGATTGGTGTATACATATATTATAATAAGAAAAGGACTCTTGTATTATTTGAGAAATTTCAAAACAATATTTATAATGCCAAATATTCAGATAAGGCGGTATTAAGTATCAGGTATATTATACTTATTGTCGGTCTTCTTTTAATGCTCTTTCTTTATCAGTTTTAATGAAATCAAGCAAGTTATGAAGTATCAATAATTATTCATCGGATTGAGAAATATAAATAAGTCAGTAATAACAAAAGATAGCATCTGACGATGCTCCTTTCTAACCATTATCGCTAATTAAAGCAACTAAAATAGAAAAGTATGAACAAAACTCTTTTTGACGATTTAGATATTTCCTATTGGCATAACAGTGAATATGCACAGAAATATTATGTTGGCATCACTCCAACTAATGAACAGGTCGAAGAAGTGGAAAATGAGTTGGGATATAAATTACCCCAATCATATATTGCATTAATAAAACAGCAAAATGGGGGTATGCCGATAAATACTTGTTTCCCGACATCAGTTCCAACTTGTTGGGCTGAAAATCATATTGCTATTAGCGGAATTATGGGCATTGATAAAAATAAACCGTATTCTCTTTGTGGAGAAATGGGAAACAGTTTTTGGATAGAAGAATGGGGGTATCCTGCTATTGGTATTGCAATATGTACCACTCCAACAGCTGGGCATGATATGATATTTTTAGATTATCATGATATAAGCCGAACTGATGAACCAACTGTCGTGCATATAGACCAAGAAAACGGTTATAAAATTATTACGCTTGCAGCCAATTTTGAAGATTTTATCTGTGGACTTGTTAATGGCTCGAAATTTAAGAACTGAAATATCAAATACAAAATATGGATTTATGAAAAATATAGGACAACAGCTATTTGATATACTGAATTTTATAGATATATCAGATAAAAAAGAATGTATGGATCACTTGTCATTTGTACAGCAATTAAAGGAAATGTGGATGGCAACAGATAGTGATAAATATAACGAAAGAAACAGTAAAATCATAACAGTTAGAATTATTAATGAACTTGTACAATTGAACATTTCAGAAGAAATAGAAACATGGTTGTGCGAGTTGGATAAAATTACCCCTAAATCTCCTCAATATGCAATGGATTTTTTTAGAGGTAAAGTGTACTTCCAGTTGAAGGAATACGATAAGGCTACTGAATATCTAAAAAAATCATATACAATGAATAAAGATTTCTTTTGTAAGCAAGAACAAATTTTTCTCAAATTTATAAATAGCGATAACAAACCGGGATAACGGACTAACGTCGTTCCCCGCTTAGCCATTAGCTGTAAAAAGACAAAGAATATGAAACAGAAAAACTATATAATTAAATTGTTGCTGAAAACATGGTTGGGTATATTATGCTTTAGTTTGTTATGTACCTTTTGCGCCGTATGGTTATTGTTTCAAAATACAAAACAATCATCATATAATGATATAAACATTGTTTATGAAGGGATATTATTAACTTGGGCTATAATTGGAGTAATAATGTTTTCAGTTGGGACATTCACATTGTTTCTGAACTACTTCCCAATAATCAGATATAATAATATATATAGTTTTTTGTCATTTTTTCTTGTACCCATGTTACTTATTTTATTGTGTGGCACAGAAATACTTTGTTTATGGACTGTTAAAATACCATTTATCGTCTGTTTATCTGGTGCATATCTATTGTTCCGAAACAAAATAAAAAATACAGCTAACAACGCAGGATAACGGCAAGCCGTTCCTTGCTGAACCATTAACATTAATATATTACAATATGATAGAAATAGAACAGTGGGGAAAGATGAT
>OHPP01000692.1_pt1 | contig 20549 bp, 17 predicted proteins | sample 1577731 | NCBI WGS metagenome assembly OHPP01 (sample SAMEA3879536, study PRJEB24766) | human gut metagenome | biome: human-associated habitat; feature: feces | place: USA | collected 1985/1987
ATCCTAATGCTGCTACAAATAAAGGATTTAAACCAAATACAGGTGCAATTATAACCCCAAGACTCGATCCAATCGCAAATAATGGCGTAACCTCACCACCTTGGAATCCTGCAGATAAAGTTAAAATCGTTAAGACAAGCTTTAGGATCCAGTCATATCCATAAATCTTTTCCGATGTAAAAGATGCTACAATCAAGTTTTCACCCACACCTGAATAACGACATTGACCAAACATAAACAACAAAAGTGCCACGAGAACACCCATCACAAAAATACGTTTATAGGGATTTGTGATTTTATTTGTGACAAAAGCTTTTGTGTGTTTCAAAAAGAACGCAAATAAGCCGCCTATCATGCCAAATAAAATACCTAACACCAATAATTTTATGGATAATTCCATATTTAGCTCAGCAACATTTCCTATCTTAAAAGTACTCTTGTGTAATCCAAACAAGCTAGAAACATAAGTTGCCGTAAAACCAGCCGGAATTGCACAAGACATAGCTCGATATTTCAAAGTTCCAGCCACTAAAACTTCTAAGGCAAAGAAAATAGCCGTAATTGGCGTACCAAACAATCCGGCAAAACCAGCTGCCATACCTGCAACCATAAAGATAACACCACTGTTTTTAAAGCGGAAATACTTACCAAAATAATGCGATACGGTAGCTCCAATCTGCATTGCAACACCTTCTCTACCCACACTACCACCAAAGAAGTGGGTAATCCATGTGGATATCACCATAAATGGAGCCATACGTAGTGGAATCCAATCACTCTTTCCTTGATCAACCTCAAAAACAAGTCCCATACCTTTTCTAGATATTCTTCCCCAATGCTCAAATAAGAACACAATAGCTAATCCTGCAAAAGGAAGTCCAAGCAACATAATGCATCCCATATGCTCTCTAAAATTCAAGATCCATTCTAATCCTTTACCAAAAATGACTTCACATATCGCAACAATAGCACCAATAAAAATACCACAAAAACACTTTAAAACAATTTCATCATAAACTTTAAACGATTCTCTCAACTTTTCTTTATACATATGATTATTATAGAAAAACAGATTGTTTATTTCAACAATCTGTCATAATTTTACATTTTAATTACAATTCTATTTCATTTTTCCACAAGCCATGCAAGTTGCAATACTCATACACAGTTACTTTACCTGTTCGTCCTTTCAGATCAAAAACATATTCTGGTTTCATTCCTGGGACTAGACCTGCACGATCCACAGTTCCATCACTATATTCCACCCAAATATTCGTGATATAGTGTGCCTCTAACATAGGATGTTCAACACTTCCAACTACAACTTTAATTTTATTATCTTCTACACTTACTTGTGGAACGTGTTTTTCTTGTGCTGCATCTACTTCACCAGCTTTTAATTCACGATATCCACTAGGAACTACATCCATCAACAATCCTTCAACAACACTACCAGTTTCTAAATTCTTATAGATTTTCATAAGTATTCCTCCTGTTCTTCTATTGACATTATGACACGCATCATTAAAATAATCTATTGATATGCTCATAAAAAATTTAAACGAAAACTACATGCAATATACAACAACCTCTCAAGAGATTTTTGAGACTTTTTATATTTCAAAAACCCATAAAAAACATTTAAAAATAGATGAAAACAATAAAATTATCTACTTTACCTATCCTGAAAAAAAAGTTGAAATCAACTATGAGCCTGTAAACATTCTATATGAAGATGCTTTTTTAATAGCAGCCTTTAAACCTCCATTTCTATTAGTACACAATGATGGAAACAGCCAAGATACTTTACAAGCCCGTATTAACGGATATCTGCAATTAAATGGAAACAAATATCCGGCTCAAGCTATTCATCGTATTGATTATGAAACGAGTGGTTTAGTCTTATTTTGTAAGCATCCATTCTTCCAGGCATATTGTGACAAAAACATGGAAGAGCATCACATTAAAAAAGACTATATTGCCTTAGTTCAAGGTCATACAAATTACAAAAACAAAAAGATTGTTTCAAATATCGCAAGAGATCGTCATAATGCCAAGAAAATGATTATCCATCCAAATGGAAAAGAAAGTATTTCAATATTTAACACACTTAAAAACTATAAAGATTATTCGCTGATTCAAGTATCGATTCTAACAGGAAGAAAACATCAAATCCGGGTTCAATGTGCTTCTTTGAAGCATCCCATTTTAAACGATTCCTTATATGGAGGTAAAAGAATTGACAATACGGGACTCTTACTTCAAAGTCATCATATTCAATTTAATGACATTGATGTAATTTGTCCTCAAGAAAAAAGATTTATTAGAAAATAAAAAATTGTATATCCTTTCAGATAAGCGATCCAGACACCTATTGATAAACAGGATAAATACGGAAGGATATGCTTTTTTTTATATAAAATCCACAAAAAGCCAAGTAAAACACTTATATATAAAGCTATGAGCATTCTTTCTATTCCTAAATAAAAGCCAAAAAAAGTTAAAAAACATACATCGGCACTGCCTATCCATTCAGTTCTAATAATTTTAATGGTTCCACTGACCAAAAGAAAAACAAGACTTGTACATACTCGATTGAATAATGGCACATAATTAGAACAAAAACATAAAAGAAGTATAGATGGGAAAATCCAGTACTTTTCAATATACATTGTTACATAGTCTTTTTTCGCCAAAAAGTATAAAAAGAATACAACATACAAAGTCGATAATTGAAATGGTTTGATTAGAAAAGTAATGATAAGCATAAAAAAAAGAGTCTTCATACTTTAAGTATAAAGACTCAATGTGAAAATATTATTAACAATTTGCAGTTTGTACAAAATCTGCATCATTCGGTTTCTTTTTGTATACGATTTTTAATAAGATTGGTGTAATAACCGTTGTGAAAACGACACACAATAATACTGGAGTCACAAAGACCTCAGGTAAAATACCTAATGCCATACCTTTATTTGCGACAATCAAGGCAACTTCTCCACGACTAATCATACCACATCCAATACGAATAGCTTGTGTAGGTGTATATTTACATACAATAGCACCTAAACCACATCCAATAATTTTTGTCAAAACGGCAACCACACATAATACAATAACTAACTCAATAAGTTTGGCATTCCATGTGATTGGAGAAAGTTTTAATCCAATACTCGCAAAGAATACAGGTGTAATCAACATATAAGATAATGTTGAAATACGTTTTGTGACATAATCACATTGTCTAGTACCCGAAAGAATCAAACCAGCCACAAAACTACCAGTGATATCTGCTACACCAAAGAATGCTTCTGAACAAAAGGCCATGATCAATGCGAACGCAAATGATACGATTGAATATCTTTGTAGCCCACCACATGAATCATGTTCAAACCACCATGAAAATACTTTGTGTAAAATTACCCCAACAACAACGGCAAACACAAAGAATAGTAAAATTTTAAACATAACAACGCCGATGTTCACTGAACTGTCAGCCATTCCTGTTACTAATGTCAAACAAACAATACCTAAAACATCATCAATTACAGCGGCTGCTAGAATCGCATTTCCACTTTCTGTAGACATACAACCCATTTCTTTCAATGTTTCTACCGTAATACCAACACTTGTGGCTGTTAAAATAACACCTAAGAATAGGTTGTGTAACCAAGCGTCTGGCCCAACATTATAGAATCCACCAACTACATATCCAACAGCTAATGGAACTAATACACCTAGTGTCGCAATAATAAAAGCTTTTAACCCTGCCCTTTTTAAATCTGTAATACTTGTTTCAAGACCGGCCTCAAACATTAAGACAATAACACCAATTTCTGACAAAGATTCAATCAACTTACTAGGCTCAACTATATTTAACACCGCAGGCCCTAAAACAATACCTGCGATCAATGCACCTACTACAGATGGCATACGTAAACGACGAGAAAAAAGTCCAAAGGCTTTTGTCATTAATAAAATTAAGGCAATATCTAATAGATATCGATATTCTTGCATATTCATACCTCCTACTATGCTCTTGAAATTTCAAACACAGTTTGTTGAAGTGGCAAATCTACATCATGAAACTCCAACCGATATGCCATCAATTGTATCGGCCTTTTCTTTCCATGATATCCATATTTGACGTCACCCAACAAAGGATGCTTTATATGCCCCATCAGGGCACGAATCTGATGAAATCTTCCTGTATGAAGTGTAATTGTACATATTGAATTCTCGCCATCATTTCTTTCAACATGCACATCCATCAATGCTTTTTGATAGCCCTTTAATTTTTTATCACTTACTTTCGCAATAGTATTTTCTTTGCGAATGTAATAACACATACTAAAATCTTTTTCTTTAAAAGTACCAGTAACATATGCCCGATACATCTTCTGGATTTTACGATTTGCGATTGCTTCGTTTACTTTTCTTAAAGCATTCGCATTCTTTGCAGCAATCACTAGACCTGTCGTATTTCGATCCAGTCTATGACAAATACTTGGAGCAAAAGAATGTTCCTTATTTGGATCATACTCGTTTTTTTCCATTAAGTATGCTTGTACACGATTTACCAAACAATCTTGAGTTTTGCTTTGATCACTCTGTGACAATAAGCCACAGGGTTTATTCACAATCAAGATATTTTCATCTTCATAAATAACATCCAACTGTGATGATATATATTGCGTGTCTACTTGTTTCTCTTCTAAAACATCCGGAGGTAAAAATAATAAAATACTATCATTTTCCTGGATTTTCTGATCAAAAGTACAACGTTTACGATTCACTTTGATTTTCTTATTTCGAATCGCCTTATACATCATTGATTTTCCTAGTTTTGGAAATGTCTTCATCAAAAACTTATCCAGTCTTTGATTTGCATCATTTGAATTAATCTTTATCTCTTTCATAAATTAAATCCAAACTTTCCATTAAACTGTCCATAACCGGTACATTTACACTTTCTAAAGTTGCTCGATTTTGATGCCCAGTAGTCACCAAGATACATTTAGCACCAATATTTTTTGCGACTTCATAATCATGAACGCTATCTCCTACAAAATAAATTTCATCATCTAGGCTACAAGTTTGTTTAAACGCATGAGCTAATTCCACTTTACTTTTTGCATAGATATCATTGATTCCATATATCGAATCGAATAAATCATCTACATGCAAGGTTTTCATTTGTTTAAGAAGATAATCCATTTTACTTGCAGAAAGCACGGTTTGCGAAAAGCCTAGATTCTTTGCCTTATTCACAACATCCAATACATCTGAATGTAAATCACAAGCATAGCTTTTTTCTTGATAATCCTCCATATATTCGTGAGCCAACATGGAAAAAGGTATTTTGTCAAAATCAAAGCCTACCCTTTTGTAATAATCTTCTATTGGAAAAGTAAATACTTCACGATATTGACTTAGAGTATCCAGAGGTTTCAAATCATGACTGACTAAAAGACGGTTGATACAAGAAAAACATAAGTCAACATCATTTAATAATGTTCCATTCCAATCCCATACAATTTTTACCAAACAATTCACCCCGCACGGTATTATATCACTATTAGAAAAAAATAATAATATTTTATACTAATTAAAACTTTCACAAATATAGTTTTTACTATATAATATTGTATGAGTATATATGAGGAATTGAATTAGGAGGAAATATGAGAGGAATTTATAACTCGGTAACTGACCTTCGTCGTCAGGTCTTTACTGCCATCGCTTCAATGGCGTACTATGACAATACAGATTATTCTAAGCGTATGGAAGAAATCCCATATGAAATCTTACCTGGTACAAAAGCAAAATATCGTGATAGTATTTTTCTAGAACGTGCAATTATCGGGGAAAGATTACGTTTGGGTATGGGCTTGCCTGTTCGTGATATTACTGAATATACAAACATTTCAGATGGAATTGAAGAAAGTACAATTGCGAAAAAATATTATGATGATCCCCTTATCAATATTATTAAATTCGCATGTAATGCGTGTCCAGAAAAGAAAGTATTTGTAACAAACGCTTGTCAAGGATGTTTATCACACCAATGTACAGAAGTTTGTCCAAAGGATGCGATTCACATCATAAATGGTAAAAGCTGTATTGATCAAGAAAAATGTATTAAGTGTGGGCGTTGTATGGATGCATGTCCTTATCATGCAATCACCAAATTAGAACGTCCATGTGCTGCAAGCTGTGGAATGGACGCAATCAAATCCGATGCAGATGGAAAAGCAGAAATCGATTACGATAAATGCGTTAGCTGCGGAATGTGTCTAGTTAACTGTCCATTTGGAGCTATTGTAGATAAAGGACAAATTTTCCAAACAATCTATGCCATGAAAGAAGGCTATGAAGTCATTGCAGCTGTTGCCCCTGCTTTCGTTGGTCAATTTGGTCCAGCCGTAACGCCAGACAAAGTAAAAGCAGCATTAAAAGCTGTAGGTTTTGCGGATGTTGTGGAAGTTGCGATTGGTGCTGACTTGTGTACAATTGAAGAAGCTGAAGACTTCTTAGATAAAGTTCCTGAAAAACAACCATTTATGGCTACAAGTTGCTGTCCTGCATGGTCCGTTATGGCAAAGAAAAACTTCCCTGACTTTGCACCATACATTTCAATGGCGTTAACTCCAATGGTATTAACGGGTCGTTTGATCAAAAAAGAAAAACCAAACGCTAAAGTTGTATTCATCGGTCCTTGTGCTGCTAAGAAATTGGAAGCAAGCCGTAAATCAATCCGTAGTGATATTGACTTCGTATTAACTTTTGAAGAAGTTATGGGTATGTTCAATGCGAAAGGTATCGCATTAGACCAAATCACTACTTCTGATCCATTAACAGAAGGAACAAATGCTGGTCGTGGATTTGCTGTCAGTGGTGGTGTTGCCAAAGCCGTTAAAGACTTGATTCAAAAAGAACATCCTGGAACAGAAGTAAAAGTTCAGGCTGCAGAAGGATTAAAGAACTGTAAGACAATGTTGATGATGGCTAAAGCTGGAAGACTAAACGGATACCTACTTGAAGGTATGGCTTGTCCTGGTGGATGTGTTGCCGGTGCTGGTACTTTACAACCAATCAACAAATCAAGTGCATTAGTTAAAAAATACGCTACTGAAAGCGATAAGAAAGAAGCAGATGAATCTGCATATGGAGATCGTCTTCACGAACTAAGTGAACATTAATCAAAGACGTCCTTAAAATGGACGTCTTTTTTTGATATAATCATGTTTGGAAATGAGGTATGAACATGCATCGTTATTCATATTATAAAACGGCTGCCTGTACTTTAAATGTTTCAATTGGAGATCCACAGGCAAATAAAGAAGAAATTTTAAAATGTATCCAAGAATTGGATTCAGATACACAACTTGTAGTATTTCCAGAACTATGTATTACAGGATATACATGTCAGGATTTATTCTATGAACATACATTATTAAATAGCGCAAAACAAGTCCTATTTGAAATTGTAGAAGAACTACCAGAAAACCTAGTTACAGTTTTAGGCTTACCTTTAGAAATCGAAAACAAGCTTTATAACTGTGCCGCCATTTGTTTCAACCATGATATTCTAGGTATTCAAGTAAAAACCTATATTCCAAGCTACAATGAATTCTATGAAACAAGGTGGTTCTCGAGTGCTAGTGAATTAAAAGAAAACACAACTTTTACATACAAAGATAAAAAGGTTCCCGTTTCAAATCATATTGTATTTAAAGATACTACAACATCGGCTTGTTTAGGTATTGAAGTCTGTGAAGATCTATGGGTGACAATTCCAGTAAGTTCAACACATGCATTAGCTGGAGCAAATGTATTATGTAATCTAAGTGCCTCCAATGAAATCATCTCAAAAGCAAATTACAGAAGAAATCTAGTCAAAGATCAAAGTGCTAAATGTTATGCGGGATACGTATATGCCAGTGCAGGACCTACAGAAAGTTCGAGTGACTTGGTTTTCTCTGGACACAATTTAATTTGTGAAAATGGGGCTATATTAAGTGAAACTAAAACAGACAAAATCATTTATGGACAAATCGATTTAGACCATTTAAATCATGATCGCTTACACTATAAAACTAGTATGCAGGATTTATTCCATGTAAACTATACAACCGTGGAATTCACATCAAAACCCATCGAAGAAATTGAATTTGATCGCTATATCGATGCTTATCCTTTTGTTCCAAATAATCAAGATGAAAGAATTGTTCGCTGTTTAGAAATATTACATATTCAAGCACAAGGCTTGGCAACCCGCCTTTCAAAAATCCATTGTAAAGATGTTGTGATTGGAATTAGTGGAGGACTCGATTCTACTTTAGCTTTGCTTGTATGTCATGAAGCCTTTAAAATCAACAATTATGATTCAAAAGGAATTCATGCGATCACAATGCCTGGTTTTGGAACGACAAAACGTACTAAATCTAATGCGCAAATCTTAATGGACCTTCTTCATGTATCTAGTGAAGAAATTTCTATTGTGGATGGTGTAAACCAGCACTTTAAAGATATTCACCATGATCCAGAAGTTCATGATATTACGTATGAAAACTCTCAAGCTCGTGAAAGAACACAAATTCTTATGGATTTAAGCAATGCCTATAATGCGATTGTTGTTGGCACTGGAGACTTAAGTGAACTTGCTTTAGGATGGTGTACATATAATGGAGATCACATGAGTATGTATGCGGTAAACGCTAGTGTTCCTAAGACACTTGTTCGTTATATTGTTGAAAGTGTTGCATTAAAAGATGAAATATTACATGATGTATTGATGGATATTTGTGATACACCTGTATCCCCAGAGCTTTTACCTCCAGATAAAAATGGTAAGATTGCTCAGAAGACAGAAGAAGTATTAGGTTCTTATGATCTTCATGATTTCTTCTTATATCAAATGTTAAGACATCACGATGAGCCTAAGAAAATCTATGATTTAGCTTGTGTTGCATTTAAAGATTTAGAAAAGGAAACAATTAAAAAGGCCATCACAACATTCTATAATCGTTTCTTTACCCAACAATTTAAAAGAAACTGTATGCCAGATGGTGTTAAGGTTGGATCTATTTGTTTTTCACCTAGAGGTGATTGGAGAATGCCAAGCGACGCATCAAGAAATCTATGGACAAAACAAGTGGAGGAAATTTAGTTCCCCCACTTTTCTTATACTTTATCGATATTATTTGAAAAGATATCTGCAACTTCACTCATTATAATATAAGCCCCCAAATCGATTTCATGAACTTGTTCTTTCATACGATTGACCACAAAATAAATTATGGATTTTTACCTTTTTGAATAACCACCCGTGGCATCTAAACGAGTAATGCTACTTCCAAATGTATCTTCTTATTGTAAGCATAAATAAATAAATTCATAATACGAGGTGTTGGGTTTTGTTTCATAAGCTCAGCACTCCTTTTTAGGGCTTCATTTTAACATACTCATACACAAAAATCATTTCATTCTCAAATCTTTTTAGACAATTTAAAAGAACAGACTATTTATTAGCCTGTTCTACAATTTCATTGATTCTTTCTAAGACAGGTTCAAAACCTATTTTTTCTGTACTACTGATACCGAAAATATTCTTTATTGGCAAATGAAGCTGTTGAGAAATATCTTTCAATGCACGTACACGTTTTGTCTTAGGAATCTTGTCAACTTTTGTAGCTACAATAACAATTTGAATTCCAAGACTTTGAATCATTTCGATCATATCTAAATCATCATGCGTGGCGCCATGTCTTGCATCGACAAGTTGTACAACGCAACAAATCTGCTCTCTTTGGTTAAAATATGTATCCATCATTTTACCCATCTTGATCAGCATTTGTTTAGACATTTTCGCATAACCATATCCAGGAACATCCACTAACATCCAAGTATCATCAATCTTAAAGAAATTGATCAAACGTGTTTTACCTGGCGTATTTCCTACATAGGCTAATCTTTTTTTATTTGTCAATGCATTAATAAAGCTTGATTTTCCAACATTACTACGTCCAACGACTACAACTTCTGGTAAATCAGATTCTGGCCATTGTTCTTTTTCAACAGCACTAATCACAAATTCACTAATCATACTATTTTACCAATGCGTTATGTAACACTTGAGATACATTTGAACAAGGAATAAAAGTAACTGCATCTTTTACTTCTTGAGGAACATCATCTAAGTCTTTTACATTTTCTTTTGGAATCAAGATCGTATCAATTCCAGAACGATGTGCTGCCAATGATTTCTCTTTCAATCCACCAATAGGAAGAACATTCCCTCTAAGTGTAACTTCACCAGTCATAGCTAAATTCGCCTTAACTGGAATATTAGAGAAACAAGATACCAATGCCGTTGTCATTGTAACACCAGCACTCGGTCCATCTTTAGGAACCGCACCTTCTGGTACATGAATATGTACATCATTTTCTTCAAACAATTTAGGATCAATTTTGAATTCATTTGCATGCGTACGAACATAGTCTAGCGCAATACTAGCACTTTCCTTCATGACATCACCTAATTGTCCAGTAAGAACAAGTCTACCTTTTCCTGTAAAGCGAGTTGCCTCAATTTGAAGGATATCCCCGCCAAAACTTGTATAGGCAAGTCCTGTTACAGTTCCAACTTGATCTTTCTTTTCTTTTTTACCATAATCAACTTTTTCATTACCCAACCACTCATGAACTAATTTTTTAGTCAATTTAATGCTACGTTTGTTGTTTTTTAAGATAGCAAGTACTGTTTTACGGCAAATTGTCGCAATTGTACGCTCTAAAGAACGAACTCCCGCTTCACGAGTATAGTAACGAATTAAATATAGTAACATATCATCGTCAATTTTTAACTGAGACGCTTTTAAACCATTTAATTCTAATTGTTTAGGAACTAAGTGATCCTTGGCAATATGAACCTTTTCTGCATCCGTATAGCTTGATAATTCGATGATTTCCAAACGATCTCTTAATGCAGGTGGAATATTTTCTAAATAGTTTGCCGTCGCGATAAACAACACTTTTGATAAGTCATATGGCTCTTCAATATAGTGATCTGAGAATACTGAATTTTGTTCAGGATCCAATACTTCAAGCATTGCACTTGATGGATCTCCCTTATAGTCACTTGCCATTTTGTCAATTTCATCAATCAAGAACACTGGATTCGTAACGCCTGCCTTTTTCATACCTTGAATGATACGACCAGGTAAAGCTCCTAAATATGTTCTTCTGTGACCACGAATCTCTGCTTCATCGCGAACACCACCAAGTGACATTTTCACAAATTTACGATCTAAAGCTCTCGCAACACTTTTTGCCAAAGACGTTTTACCAACTCCTGGAGGACCTACCAAACAAATAATTGGAGCATTCAAAGAATTTGTCATTTGTTTAACAGCCAAATACTCTAGAATACGTTCTTTTACTTTTTCTAGACCATAGTGATCTGCGTTTAAAATAGCTTCAGCTTCATTTAAATCTTCATTGTCCTTCGTTTCTTGCCACCAAGGAAGATCCATTAACCAATCAATATAAGATTTAATGACACCTGTTTCTCCACTTGCCATAGGTAGCATTTCATAACGACTCACTTCATCCGATACCTTTTTCTTAATGTAGTCTGGGTATGGATTTTCAGCTAAACGCTTACGAATCTTAGCCGCATCTTCATCTTGGGCAACTGTATCCCCTAATTCTTCACGAATGACATTCATCTTTTCACGAAGATAGTAATCTTTTTGTCCTTGATCAATTCTTTCTTTGACAGTTTCGTTGATTTGTTTTTCAACTTCACTCATCTTTTTCTCTTTAGCCATATCTTGAAGCAACATCATTAGACGATCATTTACCCCTAATGTTTCAAGATACTGTTGTTTTCTTTCAATATCCAAAGGCAATCCTTGAACAGCTTTATCACTTAAGAATTCACCGCCCATACCCTTTGAAATTTCCATAACAATTTCTTTAGTCACAAAACGATCTTGACCTTGCATACGATCAAGTTCATCTGCGATCATACGAATCAAAGCTTCTTCTTCAACAGCGTCCTGTTTTTCACTTTCAAGAATTTCAACTTCGGCTAAATCACTTAGGCTTCCATTGATCCAATTGTTTAGCTTAACACGCTTAATTCCACGAAACTTTACACGTAAAAAGTTATCAAAACGACGAATATGACGAACTTCACATAAAGTTCCTACAGGATATATATCTTCTTTTCCAGGATTTTCTTGTTCAAGTTCTTTTTGAGAAAATAAACAAATCTTTTTATCATAATTATCCTGTGCATTTTCAACAGCATGTACAGAAGCACCCCTTCCTACATCAATCACAATTTCTTGATTTGGATATAGGACGACTCCTCTTGTACAAACTAAAGGATAGGTATTTAATTCCATACGAAAACCTCCTTATATTAAATATGGAAAAAGACGCTAAGCGTCTTTTTTCTTTAACATTATACTACTTTACAGAAGTTTTAATGAAGTCTAATGCTTTTTGATTTGCTAAATCTGCTTTAATACTTTCTGGAGAAATCAATGATTTGATTTTTTCTACTTCCATGTTATACATTTCAGACATTGTAGTAAATTCTTTTTCTACATCTTCATCACTAGCTTCAATGCTTTCAGCTTTAACGATAGCTTCTAATACTAACTGTGTTTTAACACGAGCAGCAGCTTCTGGACTCATTTGAGCACGGATTGCTTCTTCAGTTTGATGAGTTGCTTCTAAGAACTGTTTAGCAGTGAATCCAGATTGTTGCATACGCCCTTCGAATTCTTTGTACATACGATCAACTTCAGCATCGATCATTACTGCAGGAATTTCAACATTAGCGTTGTCACAAACTTTTCCTAACAATTCATTTGTGAAGTTTTCTTCAGCTTCTCTTTCTTTTTGAGCAGTTAAATCAGTTTTTACTTTTTCTTTGTAAGCATCTACTGTTTCAACATTTTCAATTTTTAATTTTTTGATTAATTCATCATTTAATTCAGGAAGATCTTTATATTTTACTTCGTGAACTGTGCAGTGGAAAGTTGCGGGTTGACCAGCAAGTTCAGCTGCTTGGTAGTTTTCAGGGAAAGTAACTTCAACGTCTTTTTCTTCACCTTTCTTAACTCCAACTAATTGTTCTTCAAAACCAGGAATGAATGATCCTGAACCAAGTTCTAATGGATAGTTTTCTCCAGATCCACCTTCAAATGCTACACCATCTTTTGTTCCAACAAAATCGATAACTACTTGATCACCTAATTGAGCAGCATCGTCATCTTCACGAACTACCCAGTCAGCATAACGATCTTGAACACGTTTAACTTCGTTTTCAACATCTTCTTCTGTAACTTCTACATCCGCTTTTTTGATATCTAATCCTTTGTATTCACCTAAAGTTACTTCAGGAAGTACTGTACATGTAAATACTAATACGGCTTTTTCATCATCTGCTTCTTTAACATCTAAAGTAGGACGAGCTACTAAATCGATATTGTGTTCTTTGATTCCTTCTGATAATGCTTCATTAGCTACTTCTTCACTAGCCATATCATATAATGCTTTTGAAGAAAGTTGTTTTTTTACTAAAGCATCAGGAATTTGTCCTTTACGGAATCCTTTCAAATTCATGTGAGATTTAGCATAGTTTAATGCTTTTTTCTGTGCTTTTTTCCAAGCTTCACCTTCTACTGTTACTTCTAATTTACCAGTAGAATTTTCTTTCAAAGTCCAAGTACTAGTCATTGTTTTCTCCTCGCTTTTCAATGGATAACTCAATATCCTCAATTCTTTCAAGACCTTGTTTTTTGACAAAACCAGGCCATTCATCGGATTTCTGCATTGCATCATACACAAGTCTACAAATACTTTTCGCAAGCTGATAAGGATCTTTGTCTTCTTGATCGAATGGTCTTTCATACAAGACTAACTGCATCAAAAGTGACATACAAAATTGAATCATAGTAGGATTCTCATTTGTAAACCAACTTTCGAATAATGAGCTAGCCTCATTGATTGACTGATCTTGCTCCATAGGTAAAATAGCACTTGGTATAAACGTAATGTTCAACCCGGATTTTATCAAATTAAACGGATCATCAATTTTCTGCTCCATTAAAGCTTCAATCAATGTACCCTTATATTCATCAGGCAAATCTGAATCTAGTAATTCCTGAACTTCATCATGACACATTCTTAGATTCATGTTTTCTAAAATAGAAATCGCATAGATTTTTTGTTCTAGAGTGCCATGAACATAATCCTGTAACTTGTTGAAATCCATACTCTTACTCTTTTGTTCCAAATATGGTTTACATTCAAACTTATAATATTCTAATAACTCCAATGCATCCTCTGGAACATAAGGCATGTTCAGTTCCTGACAAATCAATTCGTACGCCTGGGCATAACTTTTTTCATCTATCTCTTTTTTTATTTCTTCGATTAAAGAATGATAATATGCGTTCACTTATACCTCCATGCGAAACATTAATATTCTACCATAAATATCGATAATAATCAATTCTACGCATTTCTAAAATACAGAATCCGTAGAATGTCATTTAAAGAAAAAAAACTCTCCTTTTTACAGAGAATTTGTTTTCCTACTTTTTTCTAATTCATTTAACTTCTTGAATTCAGTTGAAATACAAATAACCGATACTACAAAGGCTACAAAATCCGCAATGGGAGCCGCATATAAGATTCCATTCAACCCAAAATATTTAGGTAAGATCAAAACAAGTGGAATCAAAAATAATACTTGTCTAGTCATAGATAAAAACATTCCTAAATAGGCTTTTTTAATTGACGAAAAGAAGCTAGACGATAACATCTGTACTCCATCAACACATACTAGCATTAGATAGATTCGCATAAACATTGTCGCAAATTCAAAATAGTTCGCATCCCCTGATCCAAATATAGATAATACAGTACTTGTGCAGAATTGAAATAAGGCCCACCCAATAAATGAAACAACCAAATTTGCACTGATCGCAAGCTTGAACGTCTTTTTAACACGCTCATATTTTTGTGCCCCATAATTAAATCCAATGATTGGCTGCATTCCTTGTGAAATACCAATGATGATAGCTAATAATATCGCATTGGTTTTCATCACAATGCCACATGCCGCTAAAGGAATATCACTACCAAACTTAGTAAATTGCCCATAATACGTCAATGAGTTATTTAAAACGATTTGCACAAACAAAATCGCAATCTGATTTAATGAAGCACTCATTCCAATGGTTGCCATTTCCTTTGTATCCTTCAAAGAAATACGTAAACTCTTTTTATTAAATTCAATATGTTGAAAACTCTTAATATACCAAGCGGCAATAAAAAACGAAATCACTTGACCAGCTACTGTGGCAATGGCAGCTCCAGCGACACCCATATGAAATACAAAAATAAACAAAGGATCTAATATTGTATTCACAATAGCTCCCGCAACCATACATGTCATTGAATATTTTGGTGACCCGTCTGCTCGAATCAAGTTACTAATCACATTTGTCGTAATCAAAAACGGTACACCCAAAGTAGTAATTCGTGTATATTCAAGGGCCAAAGGCATAATTGTACTTGTAGCCCCGAACGATTTTAATAGTGGTTCAAGAAATACAAGTACTAAAATAACATAGATTACTGAGCAAAGAACAGACATACTAATACCATTCCCAGCAATACTACTTGATCGTTCTGGCTTCTTTTCACCTAGATATAAACTAAATAAACTTGCTGAACCAATCCCAATCAACAATGCAATCGCAAGCGCAATTGTTGTTAATGGAAACGCCACATTAGTTGCCGCATTTCCTAGAAAACCAACACCTTGACCGATAAAGATTTGATCTACAATGTTGTATAGTGACGATACAAGCATTGAGATAATACTTGGTATCGCAAACTTTTTTAATAATGATGACTCTTTTTCATACCCTAATGGATTTTGCATACTAATTCAATTCCCTCTTTCTAAACTGTGCAATTAAATGCTTATTTCCCATAGAATGCTCACGAATCACATTCAACTCATTTCCTCTTTCGTCAAACCAACCCACAAATTCATACCCTCGCTTTGTAGCCGGCAATAAGTGAATCGTATCCGAAAAATACGTATATGACTTTGGATTTCTTCGACTACTTAGTCCACCATTTAAATCATACGTAATCTTATATTGACTTACTTGCCAATGAGCATATAAAGTACAAGACTCATGAATGGGTTCATCCAAGTTATAACGCCAACGATAATCACAATCCCAGAACCATCCATCAAAGGTATATCCAACTCGAACTGGCGGCTTTAAATCCCTCAATAAACCATGTTCATCCGTACATACATCCATATAATTAGCTCCACCACACGTTTCAAAGTGGATAACCGGACACTCTTTATAAATAGCTGTCAATATAACAGGTTCATGAATGCCTGCTGGTACACTCGTTATAATTTCACCATTCAACTGCCAACCTACAAACATAACGCCCTTTTTAAATGCCGGATACAACAACAATTCTTCTGATTCAATACATGTATATCTCGGATTACGACGCGACATAACTCCACCATCCACATCATATTCAATGGGATACCAAATAGGAATCCATTTATCATATAAAGTCACAGAATGAGGAAGAACACCACCTGGATTTAATCTTTTTGTACACTCTTTATCTATATACCAACCAACAAATTGGTAACCTTCTCTTTTTTCACTCATCAAATATCACCTGCCCATTATTTTATCACAAATAGAAAAACTTCTAGGAAAATTTCTAGAAGTTATTCAAATAATTATATAAACTATTCCCAAAAGTCATTTCCATAAGTTCACTTGCGATTTCTTTACTTTGAATCCGCATAATATGATCTTCTACATCTTGTTTACCTAATAAATTTATATTTCCATACCATACAATTTCCTGATCAATAACCGCAAAATGTTCACAATTATCTTCTGCAGATTTTAGATAAAAACCAGATTGTCTCATTTCTTCTAACAACTGCATTCTATAATTTGAACTTCCAAGCCTAATTTTATCAGGCATCCAAGAAACTACGGTTACTTCAACTCCACTTTCCATCTTTTCTTTGATCAATTTAGTAAATTCTACAACTCTATCGCCAGATAATGAAGGACTGGATACAATAATATTCTTATTAGCACACAATAAATCTTGAACATAAGCATCATAATAATTGCTTGCATCATATATAGATTGAGAAATATGCGATTCACTTTTTATGCCGTTAGTATCCGAAATTAATTCATAACCTGATTCTTTGTAGGCCTTTAATCTTTTTCCATACATTCGATCAAACATCGGAATATGGACATCTACATAATCATATACAAGTATTGTATCTTTTTTATCATATAGTCGATGAATTCTTCCTGTGAATTGTTCTATAACACTACTACTCGCTACAGGCATTGCTAGAAACAAAGTATCCAACCTATCAAGGTCAAATCCTTCTCCAATGAGTGATCCTGTCGCAACCAATATCATAGTTTTGTCTTCAGGCACACTTTTCATTAATTCAACAATATGATTATTTTCTTTTTTTGATTGACTACCTATTAACAAGAAAACTGAATCTGCCACGCCTTCTAATTGTTTATATAGCTTCTTACAATGATTTACATATTTAGACAGAACCACAGGCGTACGATTTTTTTGAATACAATCTTTTATATCCTGAATAATCATTTGATCTCGCAAATCATTATCTCGTAATATTGAGTATGCTTCATTGGGATTCTTTTCATCTTTCATCATTCCTCTTGGTGCAACCACATGTGTAAACCGAGGATATAACAAACGAGGAATCCCTTGTTGTTTTGCTTGTTCTTTTGCGGAATATTTATGTCGTATTGGACCAATTAGCATAAAATTCATCTTATCCAATTGATCCGTTCGATCAACGGCTGTAACACCATACACGTACTTAGCTTTAATTTCTTTTAAAACAGCACTTTCTGTATTTGAAGCCGCATGATGACATTCATCCACAATGATCATGCCATACTCATTCAACAGTTTATGAAATTTTCCCTTTTTACATATAGAACCAGCCATTGCGATATCAATTATACCTGTCATAGAAGATCCTTGTAAAGTACCTATTAATGATTTTCTCTTTTTGATCAAACCTTTAGGTGTTGTATATTCAGGTAATTCTTCATTTATATCCAAAAATGTCTGCAGCTTATCTTTCCATTGTTCTAATAAAGATGAACTCTCCAACAAAATTAATGTATTCATTTTCTTTGTCGCAATTAAATCTGCACAAAGAACAGTCTTACCAAAAGCAGTAGCCGCTAATAAAATACCATTATCATGCTCAATCATTTTATTTAGAGCTACATTTTGTTCAGGTTTTAACTCTCCCTTAAAAGTAACATCAATACTTCTTCCTTGTTGCCTTTTATCATCAATCATCATTTGAATCCCAGCATTCTTATTATACGAAATTAAAGCATCATAACATCCTCTAGGAATTTGTATATATCCACTATCGTGATCTTCACCAAGATAAATATATTTATACATGCCAAAAGTAGAAATTCCCATACCTTGATTTTTATAATAAATAGGATTACTAATTCTAGCCAATTTACGAATTTTATTTTGAATAGACACACTTAAATTTGAAGTATCCACATAAATACCATTCGATAAAGTGATATGCATTTTTCCATCCACTTCATTCTTGTTAAATTCACTTATTGAATCCCATGGCTTATCATTTAGATTACCACGCCATTCTTTTATTTTTTCTTCTATAAACTCCTGAGAAAGCTTAGGCTTAGACCACAATACATTCCATTGATTTGAATGGGCATTCCAATTTTCATCAATAAATGCACTGTTGCCATCTTTCAATGCTCGTCCTTGCAATGGCAATGCGATTAAATTTCCCAGACCACCCTTTGGCATACTATCTTGTGCCGGTATCATACGATCATAATATTTAAATGATTTTAAATTCACTTGTTCTGCCCCTTTATCCAATAAAGCATTCCCAAAATTTCTTGCCAAAATAGCTGAAATTGGTTTATCAAAGAAAATCCAAATATGCGCTCCTTTACCTGATCTAGAACGTTCAATCAATGGATCAATTCCATTTAATTGACAAATCTCACGCATCGCATCAACTTCTTCTTTCCAACTCTCATCTATATTCGCAAAATCATTTCCTGCATCTTTATCATGATTATCAAAATCAAAGACTAAAAAGCGACACGTATTATCTTTATGCAATGGATAAACACCAATCACTTCATTTCCTTTTAAATGTGACATAATACTATCAATTGTCAAAACTTTATACTTTTGGTAATGACAATCTTGGCAACGAAATCCTGCATTCCATTTCTTACCACAACCGTCTGACCAAAAATTAATACATTGTGGATAGTATCCCGCTTTATTTGTTTTCTTGTTTTCTACTCTTTTTGCGTATACGTCTGTACGACCCCAAAAACGTGCAAAAAATCGATTTGCCATATCTTTTGTGATTTCATTTGGAAAAACAATACGACTTCCTTGATTTGTTTCAAAAGGTTCTGTATTTGTAGAATTCTTTAATTGATCCAATTCTTCCTGATAAGAAATTCCTTCTCGATCCAAAATGTTCTTCAAGCATTGAATCTCTTTTTGTAAGTCATTTATTATAGTCAAATTATCATTCGTTTGTTTCACAAAATCACCTACTCTTTTCAATACTATTTTAATTGATTTAGCAAATAAAAAAAACGAATATATAAAAATAGATAGGGATAAATCAACCTTAACTGCTTTTAATATGTTAGTCCAATCTGTTTTTTTCAAGAGACATTCTTTTTAATTTTTTATCTATTTGTTTTGCGATTTTATAATCTTCTTCAAATTGAAGGTTATGTTGAATGACCGGATTTTTTGATATATATACATATGCCTTACCTTTATTTGATAATCAATTTCAACACCTACATATACTTTTTTTAATTCAATAAAAATACACGTATTAAACGTACTAATTAACACTCTATGAGAAAACAATGGTGATTTACCTTTATATCTAGCATGTTCATAAACTATTTGACTTCTAACAACATCACAAAATTTGTAAGTCCCTAAACTACCATCACATATTGTAAATTCTTTGTTCTTCTCATCAAAAAGGATGCTGTCAGCTATTTTATTGATATACAATGTTAGGTTGCTCATTATTTCTTAACTCCTAGATTTTTTAATAACATATATTGTATCCATATCTATCACTAATATTTTACTATTATCTTAGTCTTTCTACCATTTAAATATCAGACAGTAAAATTAATTTTCATATTAAGGGCTTAGCTTACAAGAAGATGGTATCAACAAAAAAGAATGCTAATAAAACACATTTTCAAACAATAGTCTTGTAGTAGTTTTATGCATATAATAGCCCTTCTAAAAATACTGTAACAAAAAGATAGGAAAATAAAATGGTACCCATAAGGAGGACAACAACGTGACAGTTGTGATACTCACTTGTG
>OHPP01000707.1_pt1 | contig 20013 bp, 10 predicted proteins | sample 1577731 | NCBI WGS metagenome assembly OHPP01 (sample SAMEA3879536, study PRJEB24766) | human gut metagenome | biome: human-associated habitat; feature: feces | place: USA | collected 1985/1987
CGATTGCACCTAAGTCTGCTGCTGGAGTATTGCTTAATGCTCCACCCATTTTACCAATTGCTGTACGGCATGCGCCTGCTAAAACTACTTTTCTTGCCATTTTGAATTCTCCCTTCGGTTTTGTGGTACAAAACACCGCTCATAATATGCAGTATATTTTGTTTCCTTCATAATAAATCTGCCGAAAAACGTTGTTATTTTTTTAACAATCTTTTAGTAAAAAAAATAAATCTAAAATCTCTTCTTTTAAATTTAAATTTTCTTTTTCCTGATTTTCTACGTTTTTATGTATTCGGCTTTTTTATTGGCTTTTCAGTACTTTCTCATGCTACCATATTTTATTTTCAAATGCAATAGCTTTCTTTTTTTTTCACACTTTTTTCAGTATTTAAATTTGGTTTTTACCTATTTTATATACTGTTTTTCGTTAAAAAATTATCATGCGCAACCGCTCAATTCCACAAAAAAGAGACGTTTTTTGTATATTTCTTACAAAAACGTCTCTTTTTCCATTTGGTTTCAAAAATGATTTTTATGTAATTTGCGCATTGACAGCCGTATTAGTAGAATATGTGATGTCCGATGATCGTTCCTTCCAATCCGTCGATCACAGTTCTGAAATAGAGACAGCTGTTTGTGATGTTCCCGTTAAGCACCTCCTGTGCCGCCTGCATACAGGTATTATTGACTCCCTGCTCGAGGCGGAGCGCATATCGTCCACTGGCTACCGGAGAAAACTGTCCGCTCTGATAAATCACACCGGATACGGTATTCGGGAAATAAGAGCTTCGCACACGGTTCATGACAACACTTCCGACTGCAAGCTTTCCCTCATATGGTTCACCGTCTGCCTCACACTGGATGATCGCACCTAACAGGTAAAGATCACTGTCACTTGGGACATAAGAAAATTCGCCGTTGTTCTCAGCCTCCTGACGCTTGATCTCCGCCATTCTCGCAGCGTCTTCTTTTGCCTTCTGGATTTCTAACTGTTTTTCCAGTTCTTCCATCTGTGCGATCTGACTGTTGATATCATTGACTTTTCCCTGGGCGCTGCTCAATTCAGAATTGGTCTGGCTGATATTTGCCTGTGTTGAACTGATAAGGCTGTTTACAGAATTCTGTTTTACCTTCATGTCATCCTGCATGGCGAGCAGTTCCTGCTGCTCACTCTCGAGATCCTTCTTCTGTTCTTCAAGAGAAGCTTCCTCTGCCGCAATCTGTTCCTGCACCTGGATAAACTCCTCTAATTTCTGTCTGTCATACGAATTGATCTCCGAAATATACTCCGTCCGGTTCAGAAAATCAGAAAAGGATGATGCCGATAACAGCATCTCAAGCATCGGTGTATTTCCATTTTCATACATATAGCGGATACGTATCTTCATATCCTCATACTGGCTGGCTGACTGCTGCTTTGCAGCTTCCAGATTATCCTGCGTCTGATCGATCTCATCCTCAAGATCTGACAGTTCTTTTTTCTTATCATTGATCTGTGACTCAAGGGCATTCATGGACGAAACAATGTTGGTCATCTGTCCATTTAAATTGTTCAGGTCGCTCTCTAGCTGGCCTTTTTTTCCATTGATATCATCGACCGCATCCTGTGCATCTTTCTGCTGGTTTTTCAGATTGTTGATCTGATTTTTTGCATTGTCAATATCTTCCTGCGTGACATCTGCATAAGCTGTTGTCACGGTAAGACAGCACACTAATGCTGCCGCTGCAAATATTCTTTTTAAGGGGATTTTTTTCATAGGTACCTCATTCTGTTGAAATATTCCTGTATCTGCTCTCAAAAAATTTCTTTCAAGAACCATGATAGCAGATTGTATTTAACCTTTCAATATGCTATATTTGGTATGTATCAGCTTGTTTTTATTTTATCATATTTGCATCAGGAAAGGTATGGGGGTATATGCAGTTTGTAAGATCACAGGATTTAAAGCCGGGAATGCGGCTGGCAAAACCCATTTACAATAAAATGGGGGTTTTATTATATGAGCGCAACACAAAATTAACACTTCAGAGTATAAACAGTATTGATAATTTCGGTCTGATCGGCATATTTATTCTGGAACCGGCGGAGCCTGTTCCTCCTCTTTCCAAAGAAGACCTTGAATTTGAGCAGTTCCAGACTATCTATATGTTCAAATTGAAAGACTGCATGGATAAGCTTCTCGCACAGAAAAATATTCCGGCAATCACGGAACTCGTACAGAATATATACACACATTATGGTGCATTAGACCACAAACTTAATTTCACACAGAACCTCAGAAGTTCTGCTGATTTTGTATACAAGCATTCGATCAGTGTTGCGATCCTCTCTGCGATGATCGCAAATGAGATGCATATTGAGCCGGAAGACTCCCAGTCGCTGATCGCAGCTTCCTTATTATATGATTTTGGTTATCTCTCCGTTCCAAAGAGTATTTTAGATAAGAATGAAGATCTCTCTGCTTCCGACCGGGATCTCATCCAGTTAAAATCAGAACATGGGTATGAGATCATCCGTCCGCATTTTGCAGAACTCGGCTTAAATGACACAAGTCTTGAGATCATCCAGAACATTATATTTGAAGATCATGCAACGATCAGCCCAAGACTTCCAAAACCACCGGTTCAGCTTCTGATCGATATATTGAAGGCTGCGGACAAATTTGACCGCCTGACTGCCATGAACATTAACCATGCACCAATGTCAGAGCTGGCTGCCATGACATTTTTTTACAGCCACATCTCAGAATATAACCGTTCTGTGATTGCCGCTCTGGCGGACAGCATCCAGATTCTTCCTACAGGTGCATGTCTCGATTTTGCAAACGGAGAAAAAGGTCTGGTGCTTGCTGACAATCCGGCTGATTTTCTGCATCCTATGATCCTGAATTTCAAGGATAACCAGATTTATGATCTGAGCGATCCGGAAACCTCGGATCAGTTACAGATTGTAGATATTATGAAGACAATGGACAACCGTATCGCCATCGACAGCGATACGCTTAAGCAGTTTGTTGCAGATCCATATATTAAGGCGACCGCTGACCGCTTCCGTGCGCAAAAAGAAAAAATAAACCAGCGCAGGAATGCAGCATCTGCCGTTCTGCCCACAAAACAGCCAGTTATGGACAAACCTGTCCCGCCTGCGTCACCAGTTTCAGCCGTATCCATTGCTGCCAGAAATGAGGTGACACCTCCTGTAAAGAAACAGCGTCCGGCAAAGCGAAAAAAATTAATTTAATCTGCATAATAGAAAGAAAGCTGATACCTTCAGACGTTTCATCTTTTCCGTCTGAATGCATCAGCTTCTTTTTTACTGTGCACTTGTCAAATAACTCGATACACAATATAATGTCTGTCCATTATAGTCAACTCTTGACCATCCATAGTCTGTATTGATTCCGGTTCTCGTCACGGTCTCGCCATTTTTTAAAACCGCAACAACTGCTGCATCCGGGTTTGTGACACTCGGAAGTGTTCTTAAATTCACTTCGATCTTCGCTGTTACCACGTCATTGCATGCAGTAAATTTTGTTTTCAATCCATCTCCTGAGCCTGAGCCGTCCGTTGTTGTTGTCTCTGCAGCCGTATTGGCTGCTGGTGCTGTATACCCAAGATCTGTCGTCAGATAGCTGGACACTGCATACAAAGTCTGTCCATTGTAGCTTACCCGCGACCATCCACTGCCGCTCACGCCGGTTCTTGTCGCTGTCTCGCCATTCTGCAGGGTTGCCACAACCGTTGCATCGGAACCCTGGCTTGGAATGTTTCTGAGATTTGTGGACTGTTTTGCCGTAACAGTTTCATTTACATCGGAGAAATTCATCAATGCTTCTGCGTCTGCACTGACTGTTTCCGGTGTCACATCACTTTTTGCATCTGCGATTCCCTCATAACCGAAATAGGCAATATCAACATCGACCGGCTTACTGATCCCTGCCACTGTTCCCTGATTGGTGTACTGCCACATTGCGTGTGTTCCCGTGTAATCGGACTGTGCAGTCTGTGGATATGGTACAGATGGATATTGGGACACCCAGATTTTATAAGTTTTTTCAATTCTTGAAGTATCCCATTTTGCATCGCCAAGCATCTCATTTTTTGCCGCATAAAACATTGGCGTGTAGCCGCGGTTATAGATCTCATTTAAAAATGCGATCGCCATGTCAGTTCTCTCCGACTGTGTCATAGCATACTGCCTGCTGTCTGCATTTTCAAATCCTTCACAGTTAAATGCAACCGGATAGGTGATCTGATACTGGGAAATATAATCTGCCACCCAGTCTGCCTCCTGCACCGCTTCATCCGTTGTGACGGCTGTTGAAAAGAAGTATGCCCCTATTTTTATCCCATTTGCCTGCGCTTCCTGCATGTTGTATTTTGCATTGGTATCCGCAACGATCTCGCCAGTCTTCTGCGTGCGATATCCGACACGTATCATGGCAAACTGTACCCCAGAAGCCGCCACCTGACTCCAGTCGATGGTTCCCTGATATCTGGCCACATCTATACCAAACGTTGTCTCGCCGGACTCTGCCACATTTCCTGCCGATAACAGTGCCGTCACATCAACGCTCGCTCCCGTGTCAGTTCCCATATTGCCATTCTGTGGATCGTCTGCCTCCACTTCTTCAGTGCTCTCGGTTGTGGCAATATTCCCAATTACTTCGGTGGTCTGTGTTTCTGTCTCTGTTGTCTCACTCTGCTCTGTAGACATTAAGTCAGCACTTGTGTCTTTATTTTTTCCTAATAAAACCAATGCCACGATCACAATGACAAGCAAAACCGCCACAACGATAATTGGTAATATAAAGCGGGTATCCCGTGGTTCGTCATTCAATGATTCAAACTCAAGATCGTCATCAAATTTCTTCATGCTTTTTCTCTCCTTTGTTGTTCTATCGTTTAACAGATATTTGCGAAACTCATCATAATCTACTTCACATTGTGAAAAATTAACAAAATTTTCGAAAACACGCTTCCGCTACGTGTCGCTGGTAACGGTACTAAGAAGCCAGTCACGACTTACGCCGCACCTGCCTTCTAAGTGCCAATCGAACTTGTTCGATTTCTGCTCCCCAGTGTTTTCTCAGGCTTTTGTCATTTTTTCACAATTCGATTTAGGTTTTCATGAGTTTCGCAATTACCTATCTATCGTTTCAATCTATCTCCGAATTAAGTTTAACACATCTGTGCAAATGGAACTACCGTTACCTGTTTACCAAGAAAAGTATGAGAAATGAAAAAATTCCTCCCACAGGCGCAAGTACTGTAACTGCTTTTTTTGTCTGATCTTTCAATAATAATTCCATGACTCTGAATAAACTTACACCGATCAGACCACCAACGGTATTTAAGATCACATCATCAATATCTGCTGATTCCACTGCAAAAATGTATTGTAAGACCTCAACAACCGCGCTTATCAATGCAACACATACGGTATTGACGAAGATGGATTTTCTTCTTATCAGCAACGGAAGGTAAACTCCCATCGGAATAAAAATAGCAATATTGCCCAATAAATTACTCAGCGCAAAAGCACGCGAAACCATGTCATCACTGAATAAATAGGCACTAATGGAATGAAATGGTATCAAATTTACCGATTGAAAAGATCCTGCTGCTTTTTTTCTGAAAAGAAGAAAAAATAAGAGTATAAAATAAATAATCATAACTCCATAAAATAAAATCTGATACAGAGCATTTCTGCAATTTGCAATGATATCCTGCTTCATAAATCCCCCTGTACTTCTTCTATTATTTTTGCAATTACTTATTTGTATGATTATAAAGTCTAGCACATAGATGTAAAATTTTCTACCGATTTTTTTCATAATTACGATTGGTCTTATTTCGTTTCTGTCTGCAAATCCCAAACCTGTTTTTCAGATATAGAATATAATGAGCGCAAGTGAGGAAAATACAAATTCATTTGTATTTGACGAACGGCAAAATGATTGAGTTATGAAATCACGAAATAATCTCAACTTTCACAGCCGATTCGGCACGAGATTCCATTTTGCTGAAAAATTCAATACATATGAATGTTCATGAGTACAATTTCCAACCTTGTATTTTCAACAGTAAAAATCATTTGTATGCATTGAAAAATACTAGACATTTTATTATCATAAAGTGAGAACATGACTGAACACAAACGATGAGAAAATCCAATGGTTCCCGGCGTTTGACGCAGCGCTACAGATTAAACTTGGAGAGGAAGCAAAGTATCTGGAGTTCCATAACGTAAATTGCAGATTTTGTGGTGCGGTTCATAACGTTGATTGGGCATGTATAAGAATACTCTCACAAGGCATTCGTAACGTAAATAAAAGAAAAACGGTATAAACAAATATTATTTTCTTCGTGAGCTATGAAGATGGGATTCTAACAATCATGGAAGCCTTTGCTGAACATGATTGTTGTTCAGAAGCCCATCGTAATGTCCAGCGAACAGAAACATAATATTTCGTTTATACCGTTTTTCTTTTTCATTACATATAAATTTGCCTTGTGAGAGGGCGCTTATATCTGCCCCTCACAACCCATAAAAGCACTGCAGAATCTGCGACACTACGTTCGTTAAACTCCGGTATATTTCGATTTATTTTGCCAGCAGCATCATGATTTTATTGCTGCGCTCCACGAATTTTGTCATCTCATCTACAGATAACGGATGGTTGGAGAGCACAGCCAGATCGTATAACTGCTCGCAGAACATCGGAACGTTCTCGGAATCTTTGTGCTCGAAAATGTATTTTACAAGTTCGTTGTTAGCATTTAAAGTAAGTGTCTGGTCAGCAGCAAACATATTCATGTCCATGCCGCCCATACCGTTCATGGCATACATCTTCATCATATCCTGCATACGTCTTCCTTCTTCGGAAAGTGTGATGATAGAAGAGATGTTCTCATTTTTCAGCTTCTCCACTTTCACAGTGAGTTTATCGTTGTTCAGAGCTTTTTTGAATACTTCTGTCAAAGCATCTGTCTCTGCCTTCAGATCTTCTGCAGAAGTCTCATCCTTTAAGGATTCTGTCACATCCGCATCAATACGCATGAATTTGTATTTTTCATTGCGCTGCTCTAACTGTGTGATGAAAGAGGTATCAATGTTGTGATCTAAGATCACTGCCTGCATGTTCTGTTCTTTGAAGAGCTTAATGTACTGACCCTGCTGGACTTTATCGGTAACATAGTAGATAACTTTACGTTCATCCTTTTCGCTGTCAGCAGAAGTGTCGCTGCCATCAGCAGTATTATCAGATGCAGCAGCATCGCCAGTGTTTGCAATTGGATTACCATCTTTGTCTAATACCTCCGCATCGTCTTTCTTTTCTTCTTCCTTCACTAATAATTCAGGAAGAGTCAGATACTTGTCATCTAAGTTTTTGAACAGGATGTAGTCGTTCATCTTGTCACAGAACTTTGTATCCTTTAAGCAGCCAAATTTGATAAATGGGCTGATGTCATCCCAGTATTTCTCATAGCTTTCCTTTTCGGTCTTGCACATGCCGATGAGTTTGTCCGCAACTTTCTTGGTGATATATTCGGAGATCTTCTTTACAAATCCATCGTTCTGTAAAGCGGAACGGGATACGTTCAGTGGAAGATCCGGGCAGTCGATTACACCTTTTAATAACATTAAGAATTCAGGAATGACTTCTTTGATGTTATCTGCGATGAACACCTGATTGTTATATAATTTAATGGTTCCCTCAATAGAATCGTATTCTGTATTGATCTTCGGGAAGTATAAAATTCCTTTTAAGTTGAACGGATAGTCCATGTTCAGGTGGATCCAGAACAGAGGCTCTTTGTAGTCTAAGAATACTTTGCGGTAAAATTCCTTGTATTCTTCGTCTGTGCAGTCTTTTGGATTCTTTGCCCACAATGGGTTGGTATCGTTCAATGGAACCGGACGTTTTACAATTTTTAATTTTTCTTTTGCAGGGGAAACTTCAACGACTTCTTTTTCACCGTTTTCATTTTCTTTTTCCTCTGTTTTTGCTTCCTCGTGGATTTCTTCCACAACGGTATCAGTATCTAACTTATCTGCTGCATCGATGGTTTCATATTCTGTCTCAGCATTTGCCTTAGATAAGAAGATTGGGGTTGGCATGAAAGAGCAGTACTTCTCGATGACTTCTCTTGCACGGTATTCGTTTGCAAATTCGAGACAGTCTTCATTCAGGTATAAAGTGATCTCAGTACCGACACCTTCTTTTGTGCCGTCTGTCATATCGAATTCTGTGCCTCCGTCACATGCCCAGTGGACAGGTGTGGCATCTTTTTTATAAGATAAAGTATCGATCGTCACCTGATCCGCTACCATGAATGCAGAGTAGAAACCAAGTCCGAAATGACCGATGATCTGATCGTCGTTTGCCTTGTCTTTGTATTTTTCGATGAAATCAGTAGCACCGGAAAATGCAATCTGGTTGATATATTCCTCTACTTCATCAGCTGTCATACCAAGACCATTATCAATGAATTTTAACGTTTTTTCGTCCGGGTTTACAATAACCTGAATCTGTGGTTTGTAATCAGCAGGTAATTCGTACTCGCCCATCATATCCAGTTTTTTTAATTTTGTGATGGCGTCGCAGCCATTACTGATCAATTCACGATAGAAGATATCGTGATCGGAATATAACCATTTCTTGATGATCGGGAAAAGGTTATCACTGTTGATTGAAAGATTTCCATGTTTCTCAGCCATAATATAACACTCCTTTTTCTATCCATAAGTAAAACTAATTATTTTATGTTCTATTATAAAATGCACTTATCAAATATATGAATCATTGCATTTCAACTTATATCTAGGATTTTATAACCCTTGTCTGCAAAAGTCAATAGAAAATTAGCACTCTTTTTAAATGAGTGCTAACAATGAACGGGCGAAAGCAGAAAAATAAGGTGTTTACAGAATATATAAAAACTTTATAAACTTAATTGAAGTTCATGGTATAATAACCACAAGAGAACGGAGGATAACATGATAGTTTTAAAAGCGGATAAAGAATTGAATTTAACTTTTCAGAAATTGATCAAAATGATGGATGCGCCGGTGGAGTGGAACGGCATGTTTTTTGTGGTCGGAGATTATCTGATCCTGCAGGGCAGTGTGCGTTCACTTTTTTTCAACTTTGACACGAAGCTTGTGGTGACGAATATTATCGAGCTGAAGGCAGAGGAGCAGATGATCGCTGCCGTGGAGCAGCACCCAAATGTGAGGGATATTTTGAATATGGTGCTTTATGCGTTTGGAAAGTGGGGAAATATCAAGGGACTCCGTGTGGACAAAGATTATGTGCAACTGAACCGGTTGTTTGCGCAGATCCTTGGGGAATTTCAGGTGGAATCGCAGTATGGACCGGAACACTTCCGCTTCTATAAAAATAAAATCCGTCTGACCTATGAGGACGTGATCGAGGCAGTGCTGTCAGATGAACCCGAGGAGGTTTTACTGCCGGAGGAAGAGGAGCCGCAGGGATTGTGGCATAAGCTGGTCTGGAAAAAGGCGGCGAGCAGTTTTTTGATGCGGGATACCACGCTTGCAGAGCGGAGACGAAACCGGATCGGAAATAACTTTTATCTGGCCGGATATCTGTGCCCGAAGTGTGGAAGCCAGCTTTACATGGCAGTTTACCCGGAAGGCAGGGAATTTCAGATTGAGACAGAAGAGGGGGCAGTCCGCATTGCCCGCGTTTACAGTTGTAAAAAGTGCTGTTGCATGTATACGCCAAGACCAAAGCGTCTGTTGGTGGATGGGGATGTATACAAAATGGACTTTGAGCGGGATGAGGCTGCCTATGAGGATTATCAGGAACTTTTGGGACGTACTGCCGGACGGAATGTGAATACAAAATACAATGAGTATGTGGACAAAAAAATGGCAATGGAGATGGAACGTGCAGACGCATCTTCGTTACAGGATGAGGAACAGGAAATTACAGAACTGATCGAGCATCTGCCGGAAGTGTCAGAGCAGGAAATGTTTCACACTCTGCGGAAAATGGAAGAAGGATTTTATTCGGACGAGGGTGTAAGACGTTTGGAGCAAGCAATCCGCGGCGAGGATGAGATGGAAACAGATGCGGATTGCGACGCAGATGATGAGAAGGAAGCAGATACGGAAAGAGCCGCGGAAGATGAGCCGGATACAGAATTGGAACGTAATGCAGAAGAATCAGGCAAAACGAAAAAAAATGTAGACAAATCGGATGGAAACTCTGAGAGAACATTTGGAAAGCCGGGAAGAGATTCGGAGAAACCGAGGGAAAACGCACCTGTAACTGCGGGAAAATCAAGTGGAATATCTCATGCAAATCTGGAAGAAGCAAAAGAAAATGCCACAACAACTGTGGAAAAACTAAGAGAAGATTCCTCTGCAATTACAGGAAGAGCAAGAAAAAAAACGCAGGAAAATAAGGGCGCAGTGTGGGAAAACAACCAAAACAGTAAGGAAAATCCACGGCAGAGCACAGAAAAGGTTATAGACAAAACACAGAAAAAAACGGTAGAGAAAACCAACGGTACGTCAGTAGAGGAAACGCAATCTGCAAAAGAAAAAACAGGGCGTGCAAGAAATGCAGAGCAGACATTTGAGAGGAGCCCGCAAAAGAAGACAGAATCGGTTGAAAATACAAAATCATCAGAAAATGCGTCAACAACAGGAAGGAAGAATCCATCCGGAAATATAATACCGGCAGACAGCAGAATTCCATCAAAATACGGCTCATCAGTAGACAGTGGAAACGCATCAAAGTATGCCGCATCAACAGGCAGTGCAGACACATCCACAAATGCTGAGAGAGACAGACAGGCCCGCCAGGAGGAATTGAAGCGTCTGACGCAGGTGCAGCGGCTTGTCAACCAGCCGGGAAGAAAAACAAGAGAGGAACTGGTTTCTCTGCTGGATGACATAAAAAAAGAAAGCATCAGTCCGGATATTGTCAGACCGTACACGGAACAAGTGGAGAACAGGATTCGTGCTATGGATGAGAAAAAAATAAAGGAAATCTGCGGAGATGTCGGCAGGATGGATTTTGAGGATGCCAGCGAAGCAGCAAAGCAGTTAGAGGATGGCGATTTCCTTCCTCAGTTGAAATTTGATGCATTAAAAGAACTGGAGCAGCGCATGTCCAAGATTAAAACGGATGAGTGCGAGCTTTTAGTCAGCAAATTGCTGAATGCATTTGACGAAGCCGGTGTGACAGAGTCGAAACGGTGTCATTTTTATCCGGCAAAAAGAGTGTGGCAGAAGCAGGCGGAACCGGAGGAGACAGCTGTCTTTGAGGGAGCAGTGGATAATTTTGCAAACGGAATCGGAAAGTTTGAGTATCCGGTGCTTCTGGTAGACAAATCAAAGGATGAGTCAGGAAAAGAAGGGGTTCTTCTGACACCAGAGAACCTTTACTACAGCGCATGGATGACTTCCTATTACATTCCGGTGATGGATATTGAGTCTATCCAGGCTGTTACAGGACTATTAAACCGGGGCATTTATGTGTATCAGAAGAATGGAAGTAAGACAAAACTTCCGCTGGCAGTGGAGCATGAAGAGATGGAAAAATTTGCAAAGGTGCTAGAAGATTTTGTGCGCTATCTGCAGGAAAAACCATTTTCCAGAAAAGAATCTTATCTTGCAAAGGAAAAACACGATACGATTTGCTGTTACCGTTGCGGTTACATCTATAAGGGCGTTGGTGTGTGTCCTCGCTGTGGTTATAAACAAAATGAATAGGACAACGTCTGGCTTCGTATACATAAAAAGAGAAGATATGCGGAGCAGAAAATGAAAGCATTCTTATTAAAATACCGTTCCAGCCTGCTGCTTTTTGCAGTGATGTTTTTATTCGGCTGGGGAAGCGCAGCCGTCGTGGCAGAGCGGGAGTCTGAAAGGCAGACAGAGGAGACGATGCACATCGAGGCGGCAGTCGATAACTGGGGACTTGGCTTTGGCGAGTCTGGAAAGGAACTGCAGCCGACCGGAAATGCCACGGCGGATGAGTTAAAGCAGTATGATACCTATTATATAGGAAGTAAAGAGGAAAAGGTGATCTATCTCACATTTGACTGCGGCTATGAGAATGGCAATACAGGAGCAATTCTGGATGCACTCAAAAAACACAATGCACCGGGAACTTTTTTTGTCGTGGGACATTTTTTGGAGAGTGCGCCGGAATTGGTCAAACGGATGGTTACAGAGGGACACACGGTGGGAAATCACACCTATCATCATCCGGATATGTCGGCAATCTCGGACAAAGAGTCGTTTCAGAAAGAGCTCGATGCAGTCAGCAGTTTGTTTCAGGAAGTGACCGGACAGGAGATGACAAAGTATTACAGACCACCGCAGGGCAAATACAGTACAGAGAATCTTGCGATGGCAAAAGAATTGGGGTATAAGACCTTTTTCTGGAGCCTCGCCTATGTGGACTGGAATGCGGATGCACAGCCGACAGAGGAGGAGGCTTATGGAAAACTGATCGGACGCATCCATCCGGGCGCAATTGTATTGTTACATAATACATCATCCACCAATGGTAAAATTTTAGATGAGCTGCTCACAAGATGGGAGGACATGGGATATACCTTCCAGCCGCTATCGCATTTATGGAGTGATGAGAAAACAAACTGACGAAAAATATCTGAAAATTCCTGGATTCGTTTGCTTTTGACAGAAAGAGTATTATAATAAAAATAGATTGTTACATTTCGAGAAGATGTCAGAAAAACCAGAGAGGAGATTTGATATGAAAACAAAGAAAAAGCGGATTGCGCAGGAAATCCAGAGCCGTATTCTTACCATTGTGATTGCGATTTTTATGGTGGTTGCGGTTGTGGTCGCAGTTATGGTTGGAAATGTCAGCTTAAGTGCACAGAAGAATGATCTGGAGATGCAGTCGAAGGCAGCATCTTACCAGCTTGAAATCTTTTTTCAGGAGTATATGACCATTGTGGAGCAGATGGCGCTTGACAAAGATGTGCGGACACTGCTTACTGAGACAAAAGCAGGAGATAAGATCACAGAGTCGGCAGACTATCAGACGGTATTTCACGAGATGGAGAAAATTGCAGCAGCAGACAGTGATAACATTCAGGCAGTCTGGCTTGGAGATATTGATGCTAATGTGGCGACACAGTCAGACGGGTTTACAAGTGACAGCAGCTTTGAAATCACAGAGCGTACCTGGTATCGTGCAGTGGAGACGAACAGTACGATCCTGACAAGTGCTTATGTGGATGCGAGTACCGGAAATCTGATCTTAAGTGCAGCAACTCCGGTTTATGATGAAAATGGCAAGAATATCATTGGTGTTGCAGGAGCGGATATCGCACTTGAGCATATTGATGAACTGCTTTCGGCTTATAAGATTGGAAACAATGGATTTGTTATTTTAGTAACATCGGATGGAACCATTATTTATCATCCTAATTCAGATAACCAGTTGAAAAATCTTTCCGAGCTGAACGTTTCGGATTCCGTGATGAAAGCAATTCAGAGTCAGAACGGAACATCTGTGAAGTATAAAGCAGATGGAAGCAGCAAGTATGGATATGTCGGAAGAATCGGAACGACCGATTATTATACGTTAAGCTGTATGCCTTCCAGCGAATATTTAGCAAGCCTGATCCAGTGTATCATTATTGTACTGCTGCTTGTAATTGTTGGAGTTGTCATTATCATTATGGCAATCAGACGTCTGGCAGGCAATATCACAAAACCGATCGTTGCATTAAATGAGGTGGCACAGGAACTGGCAGAGGGTAATCTGGATGTATCGCTCGACGTTTCTTCAGAGAACGAGATTGGAGAACTTGCAGATTCCATCCAGAAGACCGTAAACCGGTTAAAAGAATACATTAATTATATTGATGAGATTGCGTATGTCCTGAACCGTTTATCCGATGGAAAACTGAAATTTACATTAAAATACGATTATGCAGGTGATTTTGCAAAAGTAAAAGATGGAATGATGCATATCTCAGAATCATTACAGGGAATGATCGAGAATATCATCAACAGTTCCGCACAGGTTTCGGCTGGTGCAGATGATCTTTCGAGAGCAGCCCAGAATATTGCTGAGGGTGCAAGCACACAGGCAGCTTCTGTGGAAGAACTTGTCGCAACTTCAGTTTCTGTATCTGAGCAGGTAAAAGAGAATACAGACGATGCATTAAAATCAGCAGATGAAACGGCACGTGTCACAAAGATGATGCAGGACAGCAGAATGCAGATGGATCAGATGACAGATGCGATGAACAAGATCACAGAGACTTCCAATGAAGTTGTCAGCATCATTAAGACAATCGAAGACATAGCAGATCAGACGAATCTTTTGGCACTGAATGCTTCGATTGAGGCGGCAAGAGCCGGTGAAGCCGGTAAGGGATTTGCAGTGGTTGCTTCTGAGATTGGATCGCTTGCAGAAGGAAGTTCCAAGGCTGCAAATAATACGAAAGACCTCATTGGAGTATCCATTCAGGAGATTGAGCGTGGAACAGAACTTGCAGCGAATGTGGTTGTCTCCATGCAGGAAGTATTGGATGCGATTGAAAATGTGAATGGTATGATAGGGAAGAGTGCAGAGAATAACCAGACGCAGAATCAAAACATTGAGCAGATCAAACTTGGTATCGAAGAAATCTCCAAGGCAGTGGAAGACAATTCTGCATCTGCAGAGGAGACTTCCGCAACATCAGAGGAGCTGGCTGCACAGGCTGCAACACTCGAAGCTCTTGTCAAGCATTTTGACCTTGAGGATGACGGCAGCAACGATGCAACAAGATAGAAAAATCCCACCGGCAGATATGATTTCCTTCGTGAGCGAAGCGAACAGGAACATCCTATCTGCCGGTGGGATTTTGCTGTCGCCCAATACCTTTTGGCGGGCTCATCAATCTTTTTGCATACGAAACCTAGACACTGCAAATGTGAATTGTTATAATAAGAGATACGGAAAAAAGAAGGTAGTGAAGAACACTGCCAAAATGCAGGATTCATAAAGATGGAGCAGACATGAACAGGATAGCAATTGTGGAAGACGATCAGGGTTATCGTGACACACTTTTTACTTATATAAAACAATATGAACAGGAACGTGATACAGCATTTGAGGCGACACCTTTTGAGAAAGCGGATGATTTTCTGGCAGTTTATAACGGAGATTATGACATTATCCTGATGGACATTGAGATGCCTGGAACAAACGGCATGGATGCAGCAGAGCAGATCCGTAAAAAGGATGCCCAGGTAGTCATCATGTTTATCACGAACATGGCGCACTATGCGATCAAAGGATATGAAGTGGGCGCACTGGACTTTGTCTTAAAGCCGATCCAGTACCTGAATTTTGCCAATAAGATGGATCGTGCCATGCAGCTGGTGGAGAACCGCGGAAGCAGACCGGTGATGATCCAGACGGGAACCGGCGTCAAAAAGATTGATTCCAGAGACATTTTTTATGTGGAGATCCAGAATCATGTGTTGCGCTATCACACAAAACAGGGCAATTTTGAGGTGCGCGGAAGCTTGAAAAATGTGGAAGAGGAGCTTCCAAAGGGGCTGTTTGCAAAATGTAGCAACTGGTGTCTGGTAGGTCTGACACATGTTGCAGAGATTAAGGATGACACGGTGATCGTAGAAGGAGAGGAACTGCAGATCAGCCGCCGCAGTAAGAAAAACTTTATGACGGCACTCATCCGCAGTGTAGGGAGAAGTTAAGAATGGTTCGTGATTTTGGTATCATGTTTTTTCAGGATTTTTTATTGCTGGTATGTGTGTATCTGTTTCTCATGCCATTGCATGTCATGGAAAAGAAAAAAATAAAAAACGGTCTGATACTTTGTGGGGCTTGGTGTGTCATGCTTGCAGCAAGACTGCTCATTCCGGCAATCGGGGAACATCTGATCGCAGAGTTTTTCATGCGTTTTGTGATCACGATGATTGCTGTTGGACTGATCAGCAAAAAAATAAGCTGGGAAATGATTTATTGTACGGTCTGGCCGCTCATTGTATATCATTGTATCAATATTATCTGGAACAGTTTACATCGCGTTTCTGCCATTGAGCAGCAGCCGCGGGTGCTGCAATATCTCTTTTCTCTCCTGTTTTTTGCGGCAATGTATCTGCTTTTGTCTATCACACTGTTTCGCTGGCTTCCAAGAAATGGATTTTACCAGGCAGGACCAAGAAGAACACTCTCAGCAGCAGCAGTGCTTTTCTTATCCTTGTTTTCTTACTACAATTTTTACCAGAACCGTGGAGAATCCAATCTTGCGGTTCTGGTTCAGTTATATTGCGTGACTTTTTTGTATCTGCAGGCAGAGCTTTTCAAAAAAAGCGAAGTAAAGCAGGAGTATGCGCTGATGGAGCGCATGTGGTACCAGCAGAAGAAGCAGTACGAGATCGCAAAAGACCAGATGCAGGTGATCGACCGCAAATGTCACGATCTGAAGTATCAGGTGGCTGCAATGCGGCATATTGAAAACCCGACAGAACGGGAGAAAAATTTAAAAGAACTGGAACAGTCAATCCGCATTTACGACTCTATCGTAAAAACAGGAAATGAGATTCTGGATACATTGCTCTCAGAGAAGAGCTTGATCTGTGAGGCAAGAGATATTACCATGCACTGTGTGATCGATGGAAAGAAGCTTTTCTTTATGGATTCCATTGATATTTATGCACTGTTTGGAAATGCTATTGACAATGCGATCGAGTGTGTGGAAAAGTTTTCAGAGAAAGAGATGCGGTTTATCGATATCTGTGTCGCAGAAAAGCAGCATTTTTTATATATCCGTTTTTCGAATCCAATCGAGCGGGCACCGGAGTATGAGGATGATCTGCCAAAGACCACGAAGAAAAACAAGCAGTATCACGGGATCGGGTTAAAGAGTATCCGGCACATTGCAGAGAAATACGGGGGGGATATCTCAGTATCCACAGAGATGAACTGTTTCAATCTGGAAGTGCTGCTCCCGGTGAAGTAAAATAACAACCGTCTGTCTGAATTATACATATAGTTTGGATAGACGGTTTCGTATTTACAAAGGAACACCACTTACGTCACAAAAAGCACCGACTAAGTCAGGTTCGTTGAAAAATTAACGAATTTTATTTATTATTTATGTATTGAAATTGGAACAATATATAAAAATAGCCTGAAACGATACAAAGTGACAGGCACCATAAATAATAAAAAGGATGTGTTATATGCGACGAATTCAAAATCTGATGGAGCAGTGGCTTTTCATTGGACCTGACAACAGACAAGAGCAGGTGAACTTGCCACATACATGGAATGCAAAAGACGGACAGGACGGAGGAAATGATTACTACAGAGGAATCTGTCATTATGAGAAAACATTTGAAAAACCGGAATTTGATCCGGAGACAGAGGAAGTATATCTGGAGTTTCTTGGTGTAAATGCAAGCAGTGATGTGACAGTGAATGGAAAAGAACTTGCACATCATGATGGTGGCTATTCCACATTCCGCATCAATATCACAGAGGTTTTAGAAGACCGGAATAAATTGGAAGTGACTGTGGACAACTCTGTCAATGGAAAAGTATATCCACAGAAAGCGGATTTTACATTCTATGGTGGAATTTACCGTGATGTCCGTTTCCTTATCGTGTCAAAAGAGCATTTTGATTTAGATTACCTTGGAAGCAACGGAATTAAGATCACACCGGAAGTAAAAGAGAACGAAGCGAATGTTCATATCGAAACATTTACCAATACAGAGGAAGCACAGGTAAACGTTCAGATCAAAGATCAGGACGGAAAAGTAGTTGTAGAAGGAAATGGATGTGACGCAAATCTTAATATCCAGAATCCAATCCGCTGGCATGGAAGAAAAAATCCATACCTTTATACGGCAGTTGCAACGCTGACCGTAAATGGGGAAGTGAAGGATGAGATCACGAACCGTTTTGGTATCCGTACTTTTTCGGTAGATCCAAAGAAGGGATTTTTCTTAAACGGAGAGCATTATCCACTTCACGGAGTTTCCAGACATCAGGATTTTAAAGCATTAGGAAATGCGATTTCAACAAAAAACCATGATGAAGATATGGATATGATCTGCGAACTTGGGGCAAATACGATTCGTCTCGCACACTATCAGCATGACCAGTATTTTTATGATCTCTGTGATGAGAGAGGTATGGTCGTATGGGCAGAGATTCCATACATTTCGGAACATATGCCGGGCGGAAGAGAGAACACCATCAGCCAGATGAGAGAGCTGGTCGTTCAGAATTACAATCATCCGTCAATTGTAGTATGGGGCGTATCCAATGAGATTACCATCAGTACAAAGGACAAAAAAGATATGTTGGACAATCATCATGTGTTAAATGATCTTTGCCACAAGATGGACCCGACAAGACTGACAACGTTAGCATGTTATGCAATGTGCGGACCATTTAACCGTTCTGCACACATCACAGATCTGGTTGGATGGAATTTATATCTGGGATGGTATGTACCGGGATTTTTCTTAAATGATCTGTTCTTAAGATTTTTCCACCTTGTATTCCCGAACCGCCCGATCGGTTATTCCGAGTACGGCGCAGAAGGTATGCCAAACCTTCACAGCAGAAGACCGAGACGTGGAGACCATACTGAGGAATATCAGGCAAAATATCATGAGTATATGATCAAATGTTTCGAGCGTCATCCATTTATGTGGAGCACTTATGTGTGGAATATGTTTGATTTTGCGGCAGATGCTAGAAATCAGGGCGGCGAGCCGGGCATGAACCATAAGGGACTGGTGACATTTGACCGCAAGACAAAGAAAGACAGTTTCTTCTTATATAAAGCATATTGGAGCGAGGAACCTTTTGTTCATTTGTGCGGTTCCCGCCGCAGCGGCCGTTCTGAGGATACAACGACCATTAAAGTTTACACAAACCAGCCGGTCGTATCCTTATATAATAACGGAGAGCTGATCGAGCAGAAGAGCGGAAATCATATTTTTACCTTCCAGCTTCCTATGGAAAAAGAGAATAAGATCGAAGCTGTAGCCGGAAGTGTGAAGGATGCGATGGTACTTCATCACACAGAAAAAGAGAATCCGGATTATAAGCTGAAAAAAGAAGCGAAAAAGAGTGAAAACTGGGTATAGATTTTAGCAGGATATTCCAAAGGAGAAGAAATAATGAGTAATCAAAAAGAAAAAACCACTGCACAGGCAGCCGGAATGAACCGGGCAAAACCGTATCAGCTTGTGCTGTTTCCGATGAACAATGGTGCGACAAATGTATATTATATCCTCACCATGAATTTTATCGCATATTATGCAAACGGAGTGTTAGGACTTGCGCTTATGTTTGCAACGACAATGGTAACCGTCATGCGTCTTTTTGATGCCGTGACGGATCCGATCATCGGAGCTTTGATCGACCGGACAAATTCAAAATTCGGTAAATTCCGTCCATACATGGTAATCGGAAATGCGATCATGATCGTTTCTTCCATTTTACTGTATTTTGGGACGAGGATCATCGCACCGGACATGCAGTGGCTGCGCTATGTATGCTTTGTGTTATTTTATGCATTATATGTTATCGGATACACATTCCAGACGGCCTGTACCCGTTCCGGACAGACCTGTCTGACAAACGATCCGAAACAGCGCCCGATGTTTACTATTTTTAATACGATCGCCAGCCTGATCGGTATGGGACTTGTACAGTTTCTGGCACCGATCTTAGGTGACCGTCTTGGCGGCTATAACAGCGCTAACTTTTTTGATTTTATGATACCACTTGCCATCGTGGTATCCGCAGTGCTGACACTTCTTGCAGTGATCGGTATCTGGGAGAAAGACAGACCGGAATTCTTCGGTGTTGGCAATAAACAGGAAAAAGTAAAATTAAAAGAATATGTTGCTATTTTAAAAGCAAACAAAGAGCTGCAGCGTCTTATGGTCGCAGGAGCGGGATGCAAGCTCGCTTTCTCCATTGCAACGAATATGACAGTACT
>OHPP01000730.1_pt1 | contig 19342 bp, 20 predicted proteins | sample 1577731 | NCBI WGS metagenome assembly OHPP01 (sample SAMEA3879536, study PRJEB24766) | human gut metagenome | biome: human-associated habitat; feature: feces | place: USA | collected 1985/1987
AATGTCCATGAGATTTCATAAGGCTTTCCATAAGCAGTAAGGAGCATTGCGGTAATGAATTGAGAGCAAAATACACCGCAAAAAATACCAATCAAAATGGAAAACATACCCATAATCAGTGTTTCTGCAAAGAAAATCCTGCCAATAGTTTTTTGTTCCATTCCCATAATGGACTGGACAGCAAACTCTTTTTGCTTCCGTCTTAGCATATAATGATTGACGAACCGTATCAAAAATAACAACAGCAATGTTATCATGCAGATTGCAATTTTCATTCCGTCACTTAACAGAGTAAAATCATACTCGCTGCCTATATCCGGGCTATAATAACTACTGGAAATAGACAAGAACGCATAAAACAAGGTAACACAGATTGTCATTGTGACAATGTAGACCAGATAGTCTTTTACAGACCGTTTTGCATTTCTGAAAACAAGTTTAGCATACATGGCTCTGTCCCCCTCCGATCATGGTAAGGACATTCAGAATTTTATCAAAAAAATCACTTCTGCTGTCGTTGCCCTTGCGCAGTTCCATAAAGATTTCTCCGTCTTTCAAAAAAAGAATACGGTTGGCATAGCTGGCGGTAAAAGCGTCATGGGTTACCATAAGAATTGTCGCCCTAAGCTGTTCATTGATACTTTGAATGGTAGACAGCAGCATTTGTGAGGAATGGCTGTCTAATGCTCCTGTCGGTTCATCTGCCAATAAGAGTTTCGGATTGTTGATAATTGCTCTTGCACAGGCACAACGCTGTTTTTGACCGCCCGATACCTGATAAGGATATTTGTTTAGAATATCGCTGATATTCAGCTTTCCGGCTATATCCAAAATGCGGGGTTCTACACTCCCGGCAGGGACTTTATTGATTGCTAATGCCAGTGCAATGTTTTCTGAAATTGTCAATGTATCCAGCAAATTGAAGTCTTGAAATACAAAACCTAAATTCTCTCTGCGAAAGCGGGCAAGGAATTTTGGGTTGATTTCCGTTATATCTGTTCCCTCTAAAAAAATATGCCCTGCACTTACGGTATCAATCGTAGAAATACAGTTTAGCAGCGTTGTCTTTCCAGAACCGGACGCACCCATAATTCCGAGAAATTCTCCGGCTTCCACAGAAAAACTAATATCTTTAATGGCTTTGGTAATATTCCCCTCATTGCCATAATATTTCTGGATATGCTCCAGCTTCAAAATTGTATTCATCGGATAAACCTCCTTAACTGTTCCATACCCATATTGTAAATGGAGTATATCATTTTTTGTATCAAGTTTTCTTACACAGTTCTTACAAAAATGTAAGAAGTGCAGAACCTATCAGCCCTGCACTCCGATAATAAAATCATTCATTTGAAAGATAAGTGAAATCGTTGTTCCTCTGTTTTCGGAATAAGCAGTAAGTCCTATTCCCAGTTTATCACATAGACGCTTGCAAAGATATAAGCCAATTCCAGTAGAATTTTTCCCGGTTCGCCCATTCTGACCTGTAAATCCTTTTTCAAAAATACGGGGTAAATCACTTTTAGGAATACCTATCCCATTATCGCTGATAGATAGCACAATCTTGTCATTCGTTTTTGTCGCCCCAAAGTGCAAAATAGGCTGCTCTGCATGGTATTTGATTGCATTACCGATAATCTGATTTAAGATGAACCGCACCCATTTTTCATCGGTGTAAACTTTTGTTTCTATATCGTCTATCTGAATTGACATATTGCTTTGACGCAAAAGATACTTATTATCTGCGATTGCACTATGCACAACATCGCATAAATTGACTTCACGGACAGAATAGTCTTTTTCAGCGTGTTCGCTCCGGGCATAGTAAAGCGCCTGTTCTGTATATTGATTGATATTCTCTAACTCTGCCAATACCTCTCTGGAAAAGGGAGAACGGTTATTCTCACACAGCAGCTTCATGGCTGTAATTGGTGTTTTTACTTCGTGTATCCATTGTTCAATGTATTCTTTATATTCCCTGCGTTCCCTCTGTACTTCGCCAATCCGTTCCAACATAGATTTTTCAGCCATTTTCATAATCTGGTAAAAAACCTGTTCATCAGCCCTTTCCGGCACTTGCATGATTTCCGGCAATAAATATCGTTCTTCTAATTGCTCCGTCATATTGAGCAATTTATTCAGATATTTTTTTCGTGAGAAATAAAATGTCAGCAAAGATAAAACAAGGACAATCGACCAGACCGCAAGAATAAACAGGACTGTTTGGATTGGATTATCGCTTGCAATCAGGAACAAGGCAAGGGCAAGCATACCCAGCAGATTGATTAAAATAACGGGGAGTTGATTTTTCAAATATTGTTTTCCACTCATAATGTATATCCTTGCCTGTGTTTTGTTTTAATGAAATCTACAAGTCCGATTGCTGCCAGTTTGTCGCGAATACGGGTAATATTGACACTTAGGGCGTTATCATCAACATAAAGCTGATTGTCCCAAAGAAAATCCACAATATCATTTCTGGAACAGATTTTTCCAGCGTTCTTAAAAAGGTAGTAGAGGATTTTCAATTCATTCTTTGTCAATTCTGCTTTCTGTCCTTTGTACTCTATCATGCTACTCTCCAAATGCAGGGTAGCTTCTTTCCACATATAAATTTCTGTTTGAGGGGAACGGTAGGCTTTCTTTAACAATGCAGCAATTTTAGCAAGAAGAATAGCGGGATTATAAGGCTTTGTGATAAACGCATCTCCACCCAGCATAATGCTGTTCAGTTCGTCCATATCTGTATTGCTGCTTGTTACAAATACAATCGGAATATCTGAAAAGGTGCGAATTTGAGAGCATATTTCAAAACCGTTATTCCCCGGAAGTTTTATATCCAGAATAACCAGATGTGGCGCAGCTTCTTTTAACTGCTCTATTGTTTGGGAAAAATCCGTAACTGCAAATACTTCATATCCATTCCCAGACAAAAGAGTTTTAAGCTGTGTTTGTATCGTAAAATCATCTTCAATGATTAGTATTTTTTCCTTCATAGAGATACCTCCCTGACACTTTATTATACTGTATCAGAGAGGCTTTCTCAATCCATATTGAAGAATAGTAACGGAATAATGGGCGGTTGTCTATCAAATTCTTGTGTGTTACTTTACCGCACATGAGCATTATCACTTGTGCTGATAGTATCCAGATAATTCTTTTCTTTTCCATTTGCAGTCAGATACTCAGAGAAGGAATAAGGATATATATTCATGATGACAAAACGGCCGCCCAGTGTAGAAGCAATTTCGCTGCTGAGCATTTTGCTGATACATTATGTAGGATTTGCCGGTTCTTCTGATGCCGACAAAACAATAGTTTATATTTTCTTCCAGAGGATAGTGTCTAACGATTATTGGGTTGTTTAGGTAAATATCCTTCGGCTGTCTTGTAAAGCATAAAATACAGACGTAGTGAAAAAATATGGTCGATTCAATACATTTTACGGTCGATTCATGACAATCCGTCCATTTGGAAAGAAATTCGTTGTACATTAGAAACAGGTAATCATGTACAACGAATTTTTTACATTAAAAGCAAAGGAGAAAAAGGAATGAAAAAGTTAAACAAATGGATAGCAGGATTGCTGTGTATGATGCTTGTCATAACCATGGTTGCAGGACTGGGTGTGACGGAAGTGAAGGCAGATGATGCGGTAACAACAGTAAGTTCGTGGAATGAGTTAAAAAATGCAATAAGTAAGGGTGGTAATATTCAATTAGGTAATGATATTGTGGCTGAAACTGGTAATAGTGCAATCTATGTAAGCAATACCGTAACGGTTGACCTTGCAGGACATACCATTGATCGTGGATGCATAAAAGCAACATTGAATGGCAATACATTTACTGTATCAGGAGGAGACCTGACAATTAAAGACACAAGTGCAGCACAAGCAGGACAAATTACTGGCGGATATAATGACAATAATTGTGGAGGTGGATGTATCTATGTAGACAGTGGTATTTTGAGACTGGAATCTGGAATTCTCACAGGAAATAAATGTGAAGATGTGGATGCAAATGGTGTAGATCGAGGAGGAGCTGTTGGAGTTCGCAGCGGTACATTTATAATGACCGGAGGAAAAATTTCAAATAATGAAGCCAGTTATGGAGCAGGGGTTATTGTCTTTAGGTCTGGTACATTTATAATGACCGGAGGAGAAATTACAGATAATACTTGTGATGCAGGAAAGAATGGAGCAGGTATATATGTGTACGAGGGACCTTCGGTGACAATTGGAGGAAATGCAAAGATTTACGGCAATAGAACGGCTGATGGAATGAATAGTAATTTAAGTGTTGGTAATGGCGAATCATCTAGTACAATAATAAATCTGAGTACAGATAGCCCATTAACATCAGAAGCAAAGATATGTATAAGAGTTTCCACGGATTCAAATGGAAAACAAATTACAACTTCTTGTAAAGATTTAAAGGACGTATTTGTCTCTGATAATGACAGTTATGAGATTACAACAAAAGATGGCGAAGAGGGTATCTTTTATACGAAAAAAAATCTTCTGGCGGCAGTTCCACACCATCCACTTCAACATCTTACAATCTAAGGGTAGGCGGAGTTGAAGTTACCAGTGCCAATACTTCCGGCACAGGCTGGAGTTATGATAATCAGACAAATACACTGACCTTAGATGGATTTAAGTATGAAGGTAATGGAAGCGGAATCGAAATCGAAACCTTACAAGACCTGAACATAATAATTAAAAATGAAAATAGAATAAAAAATATAAGCAGTTCTTACAGTAGTAGTACAAATGGATGGAGTTGCGGAATATATGTTCATGGAAATTTAACCATAACAGGAGATGGGACACTTGATGTAACAGGTGGAACAGCAGATACCAGTCATGGTATTAGTGTGCTAGGAAAACTGGAAATTGATAGTCAGGGTACAATTATTGCAAATGCACAGGCAACAGCTGGTACAAGTGGCATATATGCATATGATGGTATTGTTATTAAAAATGGTAATATTACAGCATATGCTGCAGAAGCAGCTTACAGTAGCCGTGGTATTGAATGTGATGGCGATATAACGATTAGTGGAGGAACTGTGGTAGCTAAGGCAGAAAAAGGAGAGATTTCCAGCTATGGATTAGAAAGTGGTAAAAAAATAACAATATCTCCAAATGCAGTTGTCACAGCATCTGGAGTTACCGCAGCATTAAATAAAAAACCAGAAGGATATACTGGTGAGATTGGTACAACTTTCGTAAGTAATAATACCAATCCAAATCCAACACCGACACCAGAACCAACACCGACACCAGAACCAGAACCAACACCAGAACCAGAACCAACACCAGAACCGACACCGACACCAAGTGAACCGTCAACAATGCAAGGTGAATCTACAACAACATCAACACCGGCTTCGGCAACAACGGCAAGTACACAGGGCAGTCAGCAGGTTATACCAACCATCATTGAAGGTGCAGGCAGCAGCTATACGCAGGGAAGTGGAAATACAATTTATTTCCGTTCCAGTGATTCATTTGCAAACTTCCAGAAAGTTATGGTAGATAATGCAGAACTCAGTGCAGACTGCTATACGGCAACAGAAGGAAGTATCATTATCACTTTGAAACCGGAGTATTTAAGCACATTGGCAGCCGGAACACACAGTATTAGTATTGTTTCTGCAAATGGAGTTGCAACAGCAGACTTTGAAGTTCAGACAGCAGATACAACAGCAGTTTCACCGAAAACCGGAGATAACGATCAGGCAGCTTTGTGGATCACACTTCTCCTTCTTTCCTGTGGAGCATTGACCGCAGTTGGAATCAGAAAAAAAGTAAGATAAGCAAAAAATTAAAGTGAAATGAACGACAACATGAGCTATAAGAAAAACCTAGTACTCATCTGTCAATCAGCATGGTGAACTCAAAGATATTATCACTCTCTTTTTCTGTCAGGTACAGAGCATCGAGATTAGTTAAACCGATTAATTTTTTGATTTTTTCATTAACGCTTTGATTCTGAGAAATATTGATATTGGTTCCATCACCTTTGTCAACAGCCCTGAAGTCACGCATAAAATTTACAAGATCATAGGAACTGAGCTTGTTTTTGAAACATTTGATTTCCAGGATTCTTAAAAGAAACAAGCTAAGGCAGCAGATTAAAAAATGCCCTGCAAGGATATTAAATTTTCCAGTAAAATCAAGGTTTTTTAGGTATCTGCGCGATTTGAGATGTATGAGGAAATTTGAAAACATCGGAACTGTATGAAACCGATTGACATGAAAAAAAGTGTATTGTATAATCAGAATCGCTCATCGGAGGGCAACTTGTTCGTTTAGAAACAATAGCTGGATAAGATGGCAGATTAAAATATCTGCTTTTCTTATCCGGCTTTTTTTGTGTGACAGGAAATTACTGCCACAACCTATCATTTTCAGGAGGAATATATGGAAACAAACACATCATTTACAGAAGGAAAAATCTTAAAACCTTTGATCTTATTTGCATTTCCTGTCTTGCTGGCGTTATTTCTGCAGGCGATGTATGGCGCGGTAGACCTGCTCATAGTGGGAAAATTTGCTTCATCCGCAGATGTATCCGCGGTTTCGACAGGTTCTCAGATCATGACTACATTAACAAATCTGATCAGCAGTTTCGCAATGGGAACCACAATTTTGCTGGGACAGCAGATCGGAAGCGGAAAAAAAGAGGAAGGCGGACGAACCGTAGGAACAGCAATTGTCATGTTTGCGGCGATCGCAGTGGTCATGTCGATCATTATGGTTGTTTTTGCGCCTTCAATCAGTCAGATCATGAACGCGCCTGAGGAAGCATTTCAAAAGACCGTTGATTACATCAGAATTTGCGGCGGAGGTATGTTAGTCATTGTTGCCTACAATCTGATCGGCTGCATTTTCCGTGGACTGGGCGATTCTAAGACACCGCTTATCACAGTCGCGATTGCATGTGTTTTTAACATTGCGGGAGATCTGATCCTATGTGCAGGCTTTCACATGGGAACACAGGGCGCTGCGATTGCAACAGTGTTTGCGCAGATTGTGAGCGTGGTAGTTTCGTTTTTCCTGATCTGTAAAAAAGAGCTGCCTTTTACCGTAAAAAATAAAAATATTCGGATTCATAAAGTATATTTGAAGAAAATGGTTGGTTTTGGGGCGCCGATTGCATTGCAGGATCTGCTTGTGAGCATTTCATTTTTGATCATTCTGGCAATCGTAAATTCTATGGGAGTCATTGCCTCGGCAGGTGTCGGTGTCGCAGAAAAAGTGTGTGCATTTATCATGCTCATATCGTCTGCTTTCATGCAGTCCATGTCGGCATTTGTGGCACAAAACTATGGCGCAGGTCAGATTACAAGAGCCAGAAAAGCCTTGCATTACGGCATTGCCGTTTCTTTTTCCATTGGCGTGGTAATGTTTTTGATCACGTTTTTCCATGGAGATGCGCTGGCAGGAATTTTCTCCTCGGATGGGGAAGTGGTTTTTGCAGCGGCAGATTATCTCAAGGCATATGCGATCGACTGCCTGTTTACAGCTATTTTCTTCTGCTATACCGGATTTTACAATGGTATCGGTAAGACACGATTTGTCATGATCCAGGGAATCCTTGGCGCATTTTGCGTCAGAGTTCCGGTGTCTTATATTATGAGCATCCAGCCGGAAACATCGCTGTTTCATATCGGGCTGGCAACGCCGATGTCGTCAGCCTTGCAGTTGATTCTCTGCGTTGGATTCATGCTCTTTTTGAGAAAAAAGGGGATGTTAGACGATAAAAAAATTTAATCGTCTCTATTTTCTTTCCCATTGAAAATTCTGGATTGTTTTATGGTACAATGCGTTTAAACATTTGAACAAAGAAAGGAATTATATATGGATATCTTAGAGTTAATGAAGGAAAGACACAGGACATGAGGTTAAATAATGCAGTCGAAAGAGATAGAGCAGCTTGCTTCTGAGTTTGAAAAATGCCAGAGAATACTCATTGCGCTTGGCGATGAAAACAGGCTTCACATGATTCCGGAAAAGATGAATAAAACCGCATAAAGATGTGAAAAGACAGGGATTGATGACCATGATTTTGTATTGGTGATTGATTCCTGTTTTGTAATATTATGATAGGGCGAGTTTAAATTATTTCTTGACAATAGCGTTATAGAACCATATAATTACCAATGGTAATTAACAAAGGCAATTATATAGCACAATGTAAAAAAGGAACCGATAGTATGAACGAAGAAAAAATAAAGAGAATGTTGGATGCCTGCTATCTTGCAAAAAGGACGAGGGAACTGCTCCCGGAACTGCCGGAAGGAGTCACACCAGCGTATATACAGTACATGGATGTGATCCACAAGTTACAGGAGAAGAAAGAGAGAGTAAAAGTATCGGATATCAGTGACACATTAAAGCTGCCAAGACCGGGGGTGACAAGAACGGTCAAGGAAATGGAAAAAAAGGGCTATCTCACGAAATATGCGTCTGAGGAGGACGGTCGGATCACATATGTTTTCATTACAGAAAAAGGTGAGGAGTTATCGGATAAGTACGATAAAAATTATTACAGCCGGCTTTTGAAATATATGGATCATATTTCCGAAGAAGAAGCGGATTGTATGATTTCGACCATAGAAAAATTTTATAAAGTCATGAGCGAAAGGAGAGTTGACATTGAATAGTTCAAAATCAGATTTTACACAGGGAAGTATTTTAGGAAAGCTGCTGCCATTTATGCTGCCAATCTTAGGCGCATTAGTATTGCAGGCGGCTTACGGTGCAGTTGACCTTCTGGTCGTTGGAAGGTTTGGAACAACATCGGGGCTTTCAGCCGTATCAACAGGAAGCCAGGTGTTAAACTTAGTCACTTTTGTTATTACGCAGTTTGCAATGGGTATCACTGTTTTGATCGCACGGTATATCGGGGAGAAAAAACCGCAGTATATTGGAGCTTTGATCGGTGGAGCAACAATTATTTTTGCAATTGTTTCTGCGGTACTTTTTGTAGTTATGATCGGGTTTGCACAGCCGATTGCAGTGCTGATGCAGGCACCACAGGAGGCTGTGGAACTGACATCGTCTTATGTGCGTATCTGCGGTGGCGGAATTTTTTTCATTGTGGCGTACAATCTGCTCGCAGCTATTTTCAGAGGCTTAGGTGACAGCAAATCTCCATTATTATTCGTTGCAGTTGCATGTGTGGTAAATATCGCAGGAGACCTGATTTTAGTGGCAGGACTGCATTTAGACGCAGCCGGAGCTGCAATCGCAACTGTAACAGCACAGGCGGTCAGCGTCGTTTTTGCATTATTTTTACTGGTAAAAAGAGAACTTCCATTTAAAATCACCAGACAGGATTTTAAGATCAACACACATTGTATAAGAGCATTAAAAGTCGGTCTGCCGCTTGCTATGCAGGAGTTCTTGACACAGATCTCATTCCTTGCACTCTGCGCATTTGTCAACCGGCTTGGACTCGCAGCTTCCTCCGGATATGGTGTTGCCTGCAAGGTCGTTAACTTCGCAATGCTGATTCCAAGTTCTCTGATGCAGTCCATGGCATCCTTTGTATCGCAGAACGTGGGTGCCGGAAACGAAAAAAGAGCGAAAAAAGCAATGTTTACCGGCATGGGCGTTGGAATTGTGATCGGCTGCATTGTATTTGCATTTGTTATGTTTAAGGGAGATCTTCTGACCGGAATCTTCACAACAGACGCAGCCGTTGTGCAGAATGGTTATGATTATCTGAAAGGGTTTGCGTTGGAAACGATCGTGACAGCCGTTCTATTCAGTATGGTCGGTTATTTCAACGGACATGATAAAACGGTCTGGGTTATGGTTCAGGGACTCGTCCAGACGCTTCTTGTGCGTCTGCCGCTGGCATATTATATGAGTATCCAGCCAGATGCGAGCCTCACCAAGATCGGTTTTGCGGCTCCGGAAGCAACGATATTCGGAATTGTGCTGAATGTGATCTTCTATCTGTGGATGAACCGGAAACGGAATAATTTATAAGCAAAAGCCCTGAAGTTGCAGCTTCAGGGCTTTTTGCGATGTAGCGTTATCATCATAACATATAATGCGTATGTTAATACTTTTTATGGTATACTTCAGATATAAATTTAGGAAAGAAAAGAGGAACCAATAAATGAAAATTGTGATTATTAACGGAAGTGCAAGAAAAGGCAATACATTAACTGCAATTAATGCATTTATAAAAGGTGCATCTGGAAAAAATGAGATCGAAGTGATTCAGCCGGACAAGTTAGATATCAGCCCATGCAAAGGATGTGGCGTCTGTCAATGTAATAAAGGCTGCGTAGATCAGGATGATACCAATCCTACAATTGACAAAATTGTGGCAGCAGACATGATCCTTTTTACAACACCAGTGTATTGGTGGGGAATGTCCGCACAGTTAAAGCTGGTTATAGACAAATGTTATTGCAGAGGATTACAGATAAAAGGGAAAAAGGTTGGTGTTATTGTCGTAGGCGGATCACCGGTAGACAGTATACAATATGAACTGATTCAGAAACAGTTTGACTGCATGGCTCACTACCTGTCATGGGATATGCTTTTCCAGAAATCCTATTATGCAACTGCAAAAGATGAATTATCAAAAAATGCGGGTGCAATGGAAGACCTGGAAAAATTAGGCGCAGAGCTGGCATAGGGAAAAACCAGTCTATCATGAGATTTCAAAAGGAGAGCAGGAAAAATGACAGAAAAAGAGAAAATGACGGCAGGAAAAATTTACGATCCTTCCGATGAAGAACTTGTAAAATTAAGAACAAAAGCCCATAGATTAAGTAAAGAATATAATGAACTTCTTGAAACAGACGAGAAACGTTCCGAGATTCTGAAAGAAATGGGAATCATAGGTGATTCGTTTTACTTGCAGGGACCAGTACAGTTTGATTATGGCTGTCTGACATCTATCGGTGCAAATTCGTATGCGAACTTTAACTTTACGTGTGTGGATTGCTGTCCGGTTACAATTGGTGCAAATGTATTTATGGGACCAAATGTGTCACTTCTTACCCCGATGCATCCGCTCCGCTGGCAGGATCGCAACCAATATCAGAAACAGAATGGAACACTTACCGATAAGGAATACGCCAGACCGATTACCATTGGCGATAACTGCTGGATCGCAGGAAATGTTACAATCTGTGGTGGTGTTACGATCGGCGAGGGCTGTGTGATCGGTGCTGGAAGCGTCGTTACCAGAGATATTCCGGCAAATTCACTTGCAGTTGGTGTTCCATGCCGCGTGATCCGCGAGATTACGGAAGAAGATGCGCTGGAAAATCACCCGGAGTTGTTCTAAAAAAAATCAGCTATAATCAAAACCTATAACAAACCCAAGGAATCTTCTATAACAAAAACAATTGACAAAATAATATCAGATGATTATAATTCCCCATATAAAGTAATTCCTACATAACATATCAAATAAGTAGGAAATAAGAAAGGGGAAAATCATATGAAGACAAATACAATCGTAATGAACAAAAACCAGATGTGTTGCTGTTGTATGTGCTGTATGGATGAATACGGTTTTATTTTCATATGATTTATACACCTGAGTGTTTTGGAGAAAAGAAGAAGCAGGCAGTTGTGATAACCATATGACAACGACCTGCTTCTTTCTTTATGTGTATACTCTTTGGAATTAACGTATGAAAGTGTATAACAGAAAGGTATAAAAATGTTAGAGATCAAAAACCTTTCCAAAAGTTTTCATGAGAATAAAGTATTAGACCATATTAATTTAAAAATTGAAAAAGGCGATGTTGTCGGAATTATCAGCCCTTCCGGTACAGGAAAATCAACCTTATTAAGATGCATCAACCAGTTGGAGATCCCGGAGGAGGGGGAGGCAGTTTTTGGTGGAAAAACGGTCGATCTTTCCAAAAAACACAAAGACAGCCTGGAATTCCGTAAGATTACGGGCATGGTGTTCCAGAGATTTTATCTGTTTGAGAAAAAGACAGCGTTGGAAAATGTTAGGGAAGGTCTTATGGTTGTTCAGAAAAAGAGCAAAGCAATTGCTTTAAAAGAATTAGAGCGTGTTGGAATGGCATCATGGGAAAATCATTATCCAAAACATTTGTCCGGAGGACAGCAGCAGCGTGTCGCAATTGCCAGAGCACTTGCCCTAAAGCCGGAATTACTCCTGCTCCACGAGCCGACTTCAGCCTTAGACCCGGAGCTTATTATGGTGGCGACACCGGAAATATTTTTGCTGTCTTAGATGGAGAATTAGAAGGAGATCCGGTTATTTTTTGCGCACATATGGATGTTGTAGAACCTTGGAGCGGCAAAAAATCTGTTTTGGAAAAAGACGGAACAATACATTCTGCAGGGGATACTGTGCTTGGTGCAGATGACATCAGTGGTATTCTGGAAATCCTCTATTGTGTACAACTTGTTCTTGACAGTGGAAAACCTCATAAAAAAATTGAAATTCTGTTTACAATTGGTGAGGAATTATATGTCAAAGGTTCGGATGTTTTTGACTATTCGAAAGTAACCGCAAAACAGGCGTATGTGCTTGATCTGTCTGAAGAGACGACGTTTAATATCGGAACGATTCAGGGTGGAACAGCGACAAACATTATGCCGGACTGCTGTGTGCTGACCGCCTATGAGACACCACTTGAGAGCAAGTCAGTGACCGATTTTCAAAAAGCCTGTGAAATCTTAGGATTTTCCGGTGAACTTACAGGTACGTTCGGCGGAAGTGATAACAACAGTTTTGCAAAAAACGGAATCGAAGGGCTTGTTTTATCGAATGGAATGTATAATGCACATTCGACACGTGAATACACAACCGTCGACGATCTTTATAAAGGAGCAGAGCTGATCGGACAGCTTATTTTATTATAAAAAGAAATTTTGGTCGTATTCTGTTGAAGATTGTTGTTTTCGCATATAGCTATCTTGTGTAAGTTATGGTAAAATAGCCACAGAGAGCGTCAAGGAGGACGCAATAGTGGGAGGTAGCTCTTATGGATAAGAACAGCGAAAAAAATGTCAGGTTCCGCATAAATATTACATTGTTAATTGCGGTAGTTTTACTGGTTGCAGATTTGTATGCAATGATCAATATGCCTCAGAAATTTATTATTCTGGCGATCATTACAGCATTGTTTCTGGTTGCAATCTATTTTTTGGTAGATTCCATTTCAATTTATCTGATGGCAGAAAAGAATCGCAAAGAAGAACAGTATGATAGTATTTTTAAATCAGAAAAAGCGTCTTATCTTTTATTGAGGAAAACATTTGATGATCTGTATGAACTCATTGAAAAAGGAAACCAGTCCCGGAAAGCAAATGTGGAGGATATTATCCACGCACAGAAAGCAGTAGCAAAGGTTTCCATTGGAAGAAGTAAAGAGAATGCAGATGCACTGATGAATTCCAATGACCACATCATGGAAAAGATTTCGATGTTAGAGGCTGTTTTATCAGACAATGTTTCGCATCCGGCACTGGAAACTAATAAAAATGACAGCGCATATGCACAGAATATTTTAGACAATCAGAATAAAATATTACAGCAGCTGGAAGTTTTGCAGAATACATTGAATACGATCGGAGCTGATGCAAAGATAGCAGCAGAGTCTGCAAAACAGAACTTTTTTACCGAGGAACGTATCTTGGCAGAAGAGAATAAAATTGAAAAAGAAGAACCTTCTCTGATGGAGGAGACACCAATCGAAGAAGAACCATCCGTGATGGAAGAGACACCGATCGAAGAAGAACCGTCCGTGATGGAGGAGACACCGGTCGAAGAGGAACCGTCCGTGATGGAGGAGACACCGATCGAAGAAGTTCCATCTGATATGGAGGAAACATCAATTGGTAAAGAAGAAGTTTCTTCTCCGGAGGAAGATTTATCCAAGTATGATGATATTATGGTAGATACTTTGACGGATTCGGATGATAATGTTCCGGTCGAGAAGATTCCATTGGAAGATGAAACAGTTGTAGATGATGAGCCGGCAATGCCTGATCTGTCAGATCCGAATAAGGTTATGACACCGGACGAGATCGCAGCATTGATTGCAAACTTATAATAGAAGAAAGACTTCGGTGTAAAGTAAAAAATAATATTTAAGAGAATAAAAAATCTGTCATACAAATGCAATTTTTGTATGGCAGATTTTTTGTGTAACAGGAAAAACGTTCCCGATCATTATTCGGCAGTGATTTTTACGATTTCTTTGATAACCGAAACAGCGGTATCCATACCTTCTACACTGATATGTTCAAACGGTCCGTGGAAACCATAGCCGCCGGTTCCGAGGTTCGGACAAGGAAGTCCCATAAAACTTAATCTGGCGCCGTCTGTACCACCGCGGACTGGGCGGGAGACTGGTTCCAGACCAACGTTTTTGATTGCTTTTTTTGCAATTGCAACGACATATTCATTCTTTTCAATGACTTCCAGCATATTGCTGTAGGAATGCTGAATGTTCAATTTTACAGTGTCTGCGTGATATTTTTCATTCATTTTTTGCTCAATGCCACGCAGTGTATCAAGACGTTTTTCAAAAGTGGCTTTGTCATGGTCGCGCACGATATAATTCACTTTGGCGTGGGCGATGTCTCCGCTAAAATCAGTCAGATGATAAAATCCCTCTCTGCCTTCGGTGTGGGCAGGAGTCTCATTTTCAGGGAGAAGAGATGCAATCTCACAGCCGACAAGGGCAGCGTTGATCATAATATCTTTTGCCTCTCCAGGGTGGACATTGACGCCATTGATCTCAAAAGAAGCACTTGCGGCATTGAAGTTTTCATAGGCAACTTCGCCCTCGTAGTCGCCGTCAACGGTGTAGGCAAATCTGGCTTTAAAATAGTCAAGGTCAAATAAATCAGCACCGCTTCCGACTTCCTCGTCCGGTGTGAAGCCGATCCAGATGTCGCCGTGAGGTATTTTTTCTGCGATGATCTGTTCCACTGCCGTCATGATCTCGGAAACCCCGGCTTTATCGTCAGCGCCAAGAAGCGTTGTGCCGTCTGTAGTGATCAGTGTGCGTCCTTTTAATGTTTTAAGTGTAGGAAAATCGGATACTTTCAGATAAGCACCGCTTCCCTTTAAAAGAACATCATTGCCGTCATAATCCGGAATGATCTGTGGTTTGACATCTTTTCCAGAAAAATCAGGAGCAGTGTCCATATGGGAAATAAAACCGACAGCAGGCTTGTCAGCATATCCTTTCGTTGCCGGCAGCAGTCCGTAAACATAGCAGTGATCGGTTAAAGTGACTTTCTCTAAACCGAGATCGCGCAATTCCTGTTCTAACACTTTTCCTAACTCAAACTGTCTTTCCGAAGATGGAATCTGTCGGCATTCCTCGTCAGAAGTTGTCCAGTAAGAGACATATTTTAATAATCGTTCTTCAACACGCATGTGAAACCTCCTTATAAAATGGTGCCGTATTTATTTTGATATAAAATCAAGCCGGGCACACATAGTTATAAAATACCATAAAATAGTGAAATAGGAAATATTAGAAAAGGATTTCTTGACAATTGTGTATACATCAGTTACATTCAATATTGCAGATAGCAAAATCTTTTTTTCAAATAAGTGTTATAGTACGAGTTATTTCTGCCAGATCGGCATGAAATCCTAAAAAATTGTTAGATACAGATATTGAGGGCTTTCCGGAAACTTCGCAAAGAAAGTGAGGAAGGTTTGGGCGAGAAAGATACAACAGAAAAAATACTTGCAGATTATAATGATGTATTTGCAGACATCATAAATGGTCTGGTATTTAAAGGAGAACAGAAGGTAACACCAGAGTCCTTAGAAAATATAAGTACAAGATCTGTGTATAAAGGCAGGAAAAATAAACTGCATGAACAGGAAAGGGATATCGTCAAACTCTGGAAAGAGCGTGATATTGAATTTGCCATATATGGCATGGAAAATCAAACTTTACCGGAGAAATATATGCCGCTTCGTATATTAGGTTATGATGGTGCCACTTATCGCAGTCAATTGCAGAAGAAAAGAAAAAGACCAGTTGCAGTATTGACAATTGTTTTATATTTTGGTACAGATAAGATGTGGGATAAACCAACGCATTTAAAGGATGTGATATACATTCCGGAGGGTTTGGGAGAGTATGTTAATGACTATAAAATCACAGTTTTTAATATTGCATGGTTGACGGAAGAAGAGATTGCAAGATTTAAAAGCGATTTTAAAATTGTAGCCAATTTCTTTGTACACAAGAGAAAGAATAAAGATTATGTTTCAGATGACAAAACAGAAATTAAACATGTGGATGAAGTATTAAAATTATTATCTGCTATGACGGGGGATGAGCGTTATGAAGAAATTCTGGCAGAGAAGGAGAAAGGAGAGTACAATACTATGGATACAGTAGCAGAACATCTTGTAAATATGGGTGAGGCAAGACTAGGAAAACTTATAAATCTTTTATTGCAAAATAATAGAATAGAAGATGTAAAAAAGGCTTCTGTTGATAAAGAAGCCAGAAAGAAATTTTACAAAGAATTTGGAATTATTGATTAATGAGGAGGGACGGTTCGCAAGGACTGTCCCTTTGAAAAATATAAAATTAAAAATATAAAAACAGTACTCGACAAAATACGAAATAATTTATAAAAAAATAGTTGCATTTCTAAAAAAAGTATTATATAATAACATTCGTCGCTGAAAGACATGCGCCACTAGCTCAGCTGGCAGAGCACCTGACTCTTAATCAGGGTGTCCAGGGTTCGAACCCCTGGTGGCGCATTACGAAGTACCGATTTTATAGCAGATGGCTATGGGGTTGGTGCTTTTTTTTGTTCAATCTTTACTGTGTGATCTCCAATATAAAATTACCCATAAGAAACAGAGCCGCCATAATTTTGAAAACAAGATCAAAATTACGACGACTCTGTTTTTTTGTCAATAAATTGTATACAACATGCAATTAGCGGGAGGCAATGAGTTTACAGATCGGATTTCCTTTTGAGGAGAATTTTTCTTCGTACTCTGTCATAATATTTCCTTCATTTAAAACAGAATCATGATGGAGATCTCGGGTGGAGGCATCTAAATGCCATCCGGCTTCCGGGATTTCTTCTAAGGAAAAGGTAAAAAGATCCTGATTATCGGTCTTAAACTCCAGTCTGCCATCCGGTTTTAAAATGGCATCGTAACGCGCAAAAAACTGACGGGAGGTAAGACGGCGTTTTGCATGACGGTCTTTCGGCCAGGGATCTGAAAAGTTCAGATAAATGCGGGAAACTTCATCTTTGGCAAAAACCTCTGTGACATCAGCGGCGTCCATGCAGATGAATCTTAAGTTTGGCATAGGAGTTTCTTCCATTTTCTGAAGCGCACGTAAAAGTACACTCGAATAGCGTTCGATACCGAGGTAATTGATGTCCGGGTGCGCCGCAGCCATATCCATGATAAAACGGCCTTTTCCCATTCCAATTTCAATATGGAGAGGCTGGGTGGAAGAAAAAACTGACTGCCAGTTCCCTTTTTTTGACTCTGGTTCCTTGATGCAGTATTCACTGTTTAAAATTGCTTCATCAGCACCTGGGATATTTCTTAATCGCATATAAGTTATAATCCTGCCTTTCGTTGTAAAGTGTACAGAAAATCGTTGTCCGAAAAAATTATTTTCATACAGAAAAGTGTGCAAAAAGCACACAGAGGTATTTTACAATAAAACAATGAAAAAAAGTAGCATTATTTTAAGAAAACCTTAAAAGAAAATTTGCGCATAAAGGTTGCATGTATTTTTTTCAAAGTTTATACTGATACTAGCAAAGATGTACTTATAAATCAGGAGATTACTTATTAAAAAATGAGATATAAAATAGATAGAAATCATAAAATAACCCGCTTCTTATGTTTACTGCTTGGAATGATACTGCTGACCGGAAGTATGTGTATCCCGGTCTATGCGGCAGAATACTGGCCGGAAGGTCCTGAGGTCGTATCCCCGAATGTGATCGTGATGGAGGCTTCTACAGGGACAGTCCTTTATGATTGTGATAGTTTAGAGGCGCATTATCCGGCAAGTATCACAAAGATCATGACAACGCTGATCGCACTGGAAAATTCAGACTTGAATGATATTGTGACTTTTTCAGATGCTGCGATCGATAATACGGAAGGATCCGGTATTGCAAGGGACTATGGCGAACAGATGACGATGGAACAGTGTCTCTATGCGGTTATGCTTGCGTCGGCAAATGAGTGTGCATATGCGGTTGCAGAGCATGTAGGGGGCACCATTGAAAATTTTGTTGCGATGATGAATGAAAAAGCCAAAGAACTTGGCTGTCAGAATACACATTTTGCCAATCCACATGGTCTGCATGATGAAAACCATTATACCTGCTGCTATGATATGGCATTGATCGCAAGGGCAGCATATCAGAATGAGACATTTCGGATTATTGTGGGAACCGCACGTTATACGATCCCGCCGACGAACAAACACGCAGAGCAGACAGATCTGCAGAATCATAACGAGATGCTTTATCCATTCCAGACCAACAAGTATGTGTATGATGGCTGTACCGGTGGAAAGACGGGGTATACCAATGCGGCAAACAGTACGCTGGTAACTTATGCAGAACGTGATGGAATGACACTGATCTGCGTAGTCATGAATACGCAGTCACCAAATCAATGGCTTGACAGCAGAAATCTGTTTGATTACTGTTTTGACAATTTCCAGCTTTTTAATATTGCGGAAAACGAGACAAATTATACGTCGGCGGAACAAAAAAATGCAGGCACACTCAATACAAATGAACCGTTTGTGGATATTGACAAAGATGCAGGTATCGTACTTCCAAAGACAGCGGAGTTTTCCGATGCAACGTCAAAAATTGTCTATGACGATGTGACGAATGATACGGTTGGAACAATTGAGTATACTTATGCGGGGCACGAGGTTGGAAAGGCAGATATTGTAAAAACAAACGTGCAGGTACCGGAATATAAATTCAGCAATCAGACAGACGTAAGCGAAGAGGCACAGACGGAAGAAACAGAGCATGTTTCAAAAATACAGATCAGGATGAGTACGATCATAACCGTGGTGGTTGTAGTTCTTGTCTTACTTGTTCTTGGGATTATTATAAAGAAAGTTGCAGATAACTTTTATATCATAAAACATAATTTTGAAGTGCGAAAAGAACATAAAAGATTATTTAAGCGTGAAAAGAAACGCAATAAAAGACGTAGAAGACGCAGATAATAAAAATTTAAAAGAAAATCGTCTGGAACATAAAAGTTGCAGGTGATTTTTTTAATTCATAGGAAATTACGTCCTATGAATTAAAAAG
>OHPP01000740.1_pt1 | contig 19185 bp, 20 predicted proteins | sample 1577731 | NCBI WGS metagenome assembly OHPP01 (sample SAMEA3879536, study PRJEB24766) | human gut metagenome | biome: human-associated habitat; feature: feces | place: USA | collected 1985/1987
GCCCAGGGCCTCGCCGCTGATCTTCAGAAGGATACGCTGATATTTCAATGCCATAATAACATACACCACCTGTATCAGATTTGGCCGCGCTGTGCGCCGCCGGTTTTATCTCCTGTCTATTTTACAATAAAACTGCTCCAAAGTAAACAGGCAAACGCCAGCTCGGCGGCAAAGGTTTCTTCTCCTTCTGCACTTTGGGCAAAAAATGCTGGACATTTGCCGCAAATCATGCTATAATACTGCTTGCATCCCGGCAAAACAGAATATGCGGGCATCGTACATCGGCTAGTATATCAGCCTTCCAAGCTGAGGAGGTGGGTTCGATTCCCATTGCCCGCTCCAAACAGAAAAGACGCTGGTTCGCAAAGAATCAGCGTCTTTCTTTATCCGCTGGCCCCACTTTTGGCCCCACTTCGGATTTTGAAAGGCAAAAAGCCCTTGCAAAATCCGAAAAGAAAAGAGCCGGGCGGCTGCTTTCCAGCAGCTTCCCGGCTCGAATTTTTTTCAGTCCCAGATGTGCTCGTCAAGATATGCTTTCCATTCAGCGTCTGCATCCGCAAGGGCCTTCTCGTAGTCATCACCATTGATGATGCGCTCCAGAGCCTTCTTGTATGCGCTCGCCTGAACATAGTTGGCGGCAAGCGAACCGGCTTCAGCCTTGCGGTATGCTGCGGCGCGGGGGTATTTCTTCCGCAGGGCCTCAATGCCTTCAGGGGTAACAGAAGGCTTGCTCGGAAAAATTGCATCATCATTTTCAATGGCCCGGTTGAATGCTTCCCGATAATTCAGCAGAGCCTCGTTCGCGGCTTCCAGCTCTTTCAGGCCCTCAATGGCGTCAATCTTCGCTTGCCGGTCTGCCATGGCTTTCTTCTCGGCCTCTTCCTTTTCAATCAAGAAAGACAGGATTTCAGGCTTGTGAGCCTTCACATAGGCGGCATACGCCGGGGCATCAGACTGCTCTACATCGGCAGCAGTGTCGGCAGCATCCATGTCGCCGCAAGCCTCAGGCACATCGGCGGTGATGATGTGCTCTTCGGTGGCAGGCTCGCCATCGACCAGCTCACGTTCTGCGCGGTAGACACAGGCCATGGAATAGTGGTCAGGAACGATGTACTCACCGTTGCTGTCCTCGTAGAGCTTTGCGCGGCGGGTTTTGCCGTGACGCTCAAAGACAACCGTCTTCGGGGTGCGCTTGACAATTTTGATAACGCTCAGGGTCTCATGGTCACAAGCATACTGGTCGTAATAAGTGTGGCCGACTTCAAAACGCTTCATCATAGTAAGTACCTCCTAAAGTACATCAATTCTTGTTTGCATCCCTTGTTCTGAGGATATAATACCACGATGAGGGTATATTGTCAATAGAAAATATACCTTTTTTTGAGGACTTCGTATTGCCAAACGGGATAAAACCATGTATAATAGGATGCAGAAGGGAGGCCGCAAAATGTCAGCATCAAAAGTTATCAAGCAGCTCATGGCTGAAACAGGAACCACCGTCCGGGAACTTGCCGCCGGTATGGGCTGCACCCCCCACAGCTTCAGTAACAGGCTCTGCCGGGGCACATTCACCTATACGGACTATTTGAAAATTGTATCGCTCATGGGTTGCACAGTCCAGACGGTTACCAGCACCGGCAAAGCATTCCAGAACGACTACGAGCCGGACGCGCCGGAAGAGCAGGCAAAATAAAAAAATCCCCCCGCTGTACCTACATATACCTCGCGTGGAACGTGAGGCTTCGGTATCAGCAGGGGGATTTTCGTCTAATATAGGGGCCTTTCATCTCAAACCGGGTACGGTTGAGAGGAAGGCCCTGCCGCCGCAGCAGCCAAATAAAAAAATCAAGAGTGAGCAGCCCCACAGGGCCGCCCGCTCTCTACAAAGGCCCGCAGCCTTTCAAGTAAGAACATCTTACCAGAAAATGGGCCGAATTGCAATAATGCGGCTTTTTAGCAGGCTTAATGCTCGAAAATGGCTGTTTTTGTACAAATTCAGGGTCTAAGTTCGACTTTTTGGGCCTCTTAGGTCGAACTCATTCCCCAGACCATTTTCGTTGCCTCACGAAAAAGGTATGTCTGCGCGGCTCCACGAAAACATCAATAGCCGGACTTCTTCACCCGGTCGTAGGTCTTATCGCCCTCCAGAGCTGCGTGGGTGAAGGAGTTATTCTTCCACCACGCCACAAGGGCAGCCACAGTGGTGATGCCAGCCGTTACCAGCTGTTCCACAGTTTCGCTTTCGATGGGAAGCACAGGCTTGCCCAGAGCAGACAGCACCTGATTGGTCAGGGCCAGCAGCAGGCAGGCAGTGCGAGCGATAGTACCAGCAGAAATTTTGTTGTTAGACATATTCTTGTTCCGTCCTTTCTGAATCCATACATCGGTATCATGGATGGGCAGGGCCTTGCAGCGGTTATACAATTCCGTTCCAGTCCCATTGCCACCCAACGTGTGATAGCTGCGATAAAGATATTCGATATTCTTCAGGCCGGGGGTGTCGATATTCCCCTGTGCGAGGTAGTGCTGGCAAGCCTGATAAATACGGTCATGCAAGATGGCAAGAAGCCCTTCTTTCATGGCCTTGTACTTCACCACAACGGCAATGAATGCGCCACTCAGCAGGCCGAAGGCCCACTCTGCCCAGTATTCGAGGATGAATTGCCACATTGGAATCACCCCCCCAATTACAGATATTTGTCAGCCCCAGAAAGAGCTGTCCAGCTCTTTGGGCCGCAGATGCCATCAGCAACAAGGCCATGCTTGCGCTGGGCGTCCATCAGGGCAGCAGTAGTGCCAGGCCCAAAACTCCCGTCAGCTTTCACCTTCAGCAGCTTCTGGAGCATGATGGTTGCGCTGCGGTTTGCAGCTCCAGAGCATCCCTGTTTGATGGTAGGCAGGATAAAGGCATTGTAGGTGGTGCTCGGGTACTGGCCCGGCGTGGTGCAGAGCCATGTGGCCTTGCCGCCCCGCGTGTCGGTGTGTACGATTGCCGCCTTGCTGTGCCAGTAGATACCAATACCGCCGAACCCTGCTTTCTGGGCCAGAATGCCCAGCGCAACCGGGTTGACGGAGCGATTGTCGGTTCTCCAGTCAGCCGCAATGCCATAGAGGTGGCGGCTCTGCTTGCTGCCTCCAACATCTTTGCTGGCGTTGTGCTTCACGCAGCGGTAGCCAGAGGTGACCTTGACCTTTTTGCCGAGCTTGTCACGAAGGGCCTGCATCTTCTCCACAAGCTCCCTGTCGATCATCTGCGCCGTGCATCCACACGGGCACTCGAACTCATAGAGAGAAAAATTCTTCGTCAGCGCAGTCTTGTCACCGCGCTGGAAGGTTATGATGTCCAAATAATCATCTCCTGTTCTCGCTGGCCAGAGGGCAGCCATGCGCACTGCATCCAGCTACCAGAACAGCAAACTCACCGCGCTCCTCAGAGGTGTCGGCACCGGCAGCCTCCAGCAGTGTGAGCAGCTTTTCGCACAGGTCTGGCCAGCTCATCTGTTAGTCCTCCCGCTCTTTTTCCGGCAGCTTCCGGGTCAGCTCCCGCACCTTGGCCGGAACCTCGTCAATGGTCATCTTGCCAAGCTTGATCTGAGTGGCATAGAACTTCGCCAGTTTATTCAGCATCCAGAATCACCTCCGCGAGGGCTGCAACAGCGTCCTCCATAATGCTCACACGCTCGGCCAGAGTAGGCAGGCCCTTACTCTCGGCATCGTCATCCTCGGCTTCGTCCTCAGTCTTACCGCTGGCGATGCTCCACCAGTAGTCGAACTTCGCTTCGACTCCCTCAGCAGTCACGGTGCCGCGGTAGCGGTGCTGAACCTCCTCGCAGCCAAAGCCGGTGGTTTTCACCTCAGAGGTCTGGCCTTCCTCATCGGTCACGGTGTTGGTCACAGTACACTCGGCAATATCGCGGCGCAGAATAATATCCGTGCCGGTGCTAACCGGGTACACCTCAACAGCCGCAGGCTGCTTCTCGTAAAATTCTTTGCTCATGCTTGATGATCTCCTTCCTGTTGTGCTGGCTCACGCTCACACGGGCAAGCTGCAGCAGCTTAGAAAAACTATATTTAACAGAGAAGTGGACACTATCGGAATACTTCACCCAACCTTTGTAGGCTGCTATGCGGGCAGCTCTCCACCACGGAAGAAAGCCCAGCCTCTGCACATCATCCCACGCCCTCAAGGTCTGCCTGCGGATACGCTGGAACACGCGGCCTCGGATGATGGTGTAAGTCCTACGGACCACAAAGCCCATCATGTCCACGCCATCGGTGCGCTTGTGGCATCCAGCTTTGCGAAGTTCCTTCATGGCTTTTTCTTCCTCAAAAGAGGCGATGTGGTAGACTTGCCATGCGGGTTTGAGATTCAGGCCGAGTGTAGCTTTCGCCCATCGCGTAGCTTTCTTGATGACCTTCACAAGTTGTGAAAATCTGCCGTAGATGGAGGTATCATCCGCATAGCAGACAAGAGCCTTGACATAGCGGTCAGACTTCCCACGGCGGCACTGTTCGAGGCTCAGGATGTAGCGGAGAACATAGGACATGACATAGTTGAAGAGCCATGTGGAAAGATAAGAGCCAATGCAGAGATGGCCGCCCGGATAGTTCTCCATCAAGGCAGCCACGAACCACAGCAGCACCTTATTTTTGCCAACGTCCTTGCGCAGCAGCCTCATCACGCACTCGACAGTTACGGAAGGGTATGCCTTTTTGACATCCCCCTTCGCAACATCGGTTTTGCCAGTGAGCTTTTTTCGCAAGATACGCTCTATCTTCCGTTTGCCAAGGGCCTGCCCCCTGCCGGGAACGCTGCCATACTGCACAGGCAGGAACTTCGCACGGAACAGAGGATGTAGAGCCTCCACCGCGATGTACTCCATAACCTGTTGCTTGGGGCTTTCCTGGCAGATGTCCCTCAGTTTTTGGGTCAGTCCATCCACTCGCTGAAAGCAGCGAATCGGCAAAAGGTTCAGGTCACGCCTCACAATGCAGGCGGTCAGCTCCTCATCATAAGCGCGGATGGCGCGGGCAGTCTTTGGCATACAGCCATGCTTGTCCAGTCGTTCGAGGGCCAGCTCCTTTTTTGTGATATAACCTGTCTTTATCAGCTCACGCCGAAAGTCAGCTCTGCCCAGCTTTCCCTTGCTGAATGCGCGGAAAACAGCAGGCAGATTGAATTTTGCCGATTCAACATTTACCTCGGCGGGTTTGCATTTCGATATCGTGGTATTTCCACCTTTCTGATAAAAAGCATCTGGTTGCTATCAGCAGCCTTCCCTTGCGGTACCAGCCGCTGCCGGTTTCAGGCAATTTTCGCACATAAGCGAGGATACTGCGGTGCAATGAAAGAGAAACGCCCATTTCTAACCTTGCATCCAGTTACGCCCAGAGAGCCGTTCCAGTTCGCGTTACCCAGCGAATTGTTCGAGTTGCGGCAGGCCACGCCGCAGTTGCCACCGTCATTGAGGTTACTCCAGAGCCAACCGGCACGGAGACCAGAGGCAGCGGGATTGACAACGAGGCCAGCTTTACAGCCGACACCGCTGCCGGATGCGTTCACGCCGGAAGGCCACTCAACATCGCCGCAGTCGGTGTCATCAATCCACTGCCAACGCCAGTTGGTGTTGTCCTTCGGGAAGGTCAGGGTGAGGCCCTCCTGCTTGACATAATCCTCGGTGACAGCCGTGCCAGATACCTTGCTCTGGTCCTTGCAGACGTAGCAGTCAAGGGTGAAGTCCTCGTTGGAATCCTTGCCCCACTGCCAAATCTCGTCGCTGATAATCAGGTAGGAGCCGTTCTGGAACTCGATCTTCTGGAGCAGGCCCGGCTCCTTACCAGAGGTAGCACTGTACTTGCTGCCATCGGTGCCCTGCACATCGTCATTCCAGCCGGAGAAGTAAGGCATGGTGCTGAGCAGGGTCTGGTCCTTCACGGTGTCAAAGGCTTCTGCGACATCCACATAGACAGCAGAATACTGGGCCTCCTCAATGGTGACAGGCTCAATGGCGGTGATGCGAACCTCGGTTGCAATATCGTGGACATCAGCCACGTTGCGGTCAGTGGAGCCGTCCGTATCGGTGCCGATGGAAATAGCACTGCCGACAAACAGGTTTGCAGCCTGTGCGGTGGTCAGGATAAAGCGTTTTGCGCCAGTCTCGGCCACGGCTGCCTTGTACTGGTAGTTGTAGGAGGAGCAGCCTTCAATGGTGCCGGAGTTGCCCTTCTTGGCGTACTTCAGGCGCATCATGCGGTCGAGGAACTTTGCAATGGCTCCAGAAGCACCAGAATACTGGGTGCCACGGGTGCGCCACAGAGCTACGCCAGAGGTATGGCTGGTGTAGTTGATGGGGGCCAGACCGGTGCCGCAAGATGCCTTGCCGCCAACCTTACCGGCATAATACTTCGGGTGGGCCATATATGCGTAGACATGGCCGGTACGGTCCTTGCCCTCGCGCCACTGCTTGAAACCGGTGGTCTGGTGGCACTTCATCTGGAGGTGCTGGTATCCATTCTCGCGCCACTCGCGGACGAAGGTATTCTTCTGAAGCACCCAGCACAGATGTTCGCCAGAACGCACATCATCCAAATCGTCGATATGCTCGACATAGAAGATTTCGTGGCTGCCGTCCTCCTTCTTTTCAGCGGCAACTTCCAGACACCAGAACTGCGGAAGGTGTGCAAAGTCATCGCGGCCCGGAGTAGAGGCAGTAGAAGGAGTGCAGACAAGGCCCACGCTGTCATCGGTCAGCTCACCAATGGCAGAGGTGCTTGTGGCGTACAGCGGAACGGTGCAGCCGTGGACGCGGTCATCTTCCAGCACATTGCCGAACCAGCGTTCCAGCATCTGCACCTTGGTGTACTTGGTGGAATCGTACTGTGCCTTCCACCACTCGACGAACAGGCTGTCCACCTCAGCTTTGCTGGTGGCGCAGGCCACCAAATGCTTGTAGCACAGGTCTGCCGCACCGGGGGTAGAGCATCCAGCAGCAGCGGCCCGCTGGATTGCGTTCAGCTGCTTCAGCGTGGTATCACGAGGGAAATTGATAACGGTATCTGCCATGTTTTAGTCCTCCTTAACGATGAAGTTCAGGCCGCCGTCAGTGGTATCGTAGACGGCCTGAACCTTACGGTTTTCAATGGCGACAATGCGCCGGTGGTTTTCGGCCGTGTTTGCCATCAGCTGCTTCGGGGCCTGATTGATATTATCGGCGTGGTTCGTATCGGTGGTTTCGGTGATCTCGATAGAATCAGAATACGCCGCGGTCTTGGGGTCAACAGTATACTTTTTCATGCTGCATCCCTCCCGGCTCAGAATACGTCATCCAGAGTGTAGGTCATCTGGATGTCATCGTCCTTGCCCTTGGCGGTAAAGGTCTTGATGCAGACCAAATCATTGGCAGCATCATACAGGCCGATCTCGCTGATGCTCTTGCCAGCCAGCTCGCTCTCGCTCAGGGTACACTCATAACGGATAGAGGTATCCGAAAGGACACTGTAGCCGTCAATCTTCTTGCGGTACATCTCAGCGGTCAAGGTGGTCTGGTTGTCCGTGGGAGGTACAACCTCACCTTTGCTGTTCACGCCACCAGAGCCAAAAGCCATGCCAACGATTTTGGGCAGGGCAATAATGCCGGCCCTCGCCTGCACCAGCTTCTTTCTGGCGGTCTTGGTGATAATAACATTTTTCGCCATTAGATAGCCTCCTTGTTGTATTCAGAATCCAAAATCCTTGTGCCATCAAGACGGAGCGAGCCGTCCATGTACGCAAGGTCTTTCCGGGTTATAACAGTGACGTTCTCCATTTCCTCAGCCATACGAGGAGCAGAGGCAGCCACGGCAGCAGCGACAGGCCACGGCTGCCGGGACTTATCCAGCAGCTCACTCCCGTCCAGTTTTGCAGAACCGTCCAGCTTCAGGGCTGTCCAGAAATGAACTTCGCCCCAGTGCTTCACCTTGGCAGTATAGGATTCAGACAGCTCAGCCTTGAGCGGAATCCTCAGCCGGTGAATGATGGCATCGTTCCGGGTGACAAACTGGCCCACTCTGTACTTGATAGAAACAGGCCAGTCTTGTCTCGACCAGTTCAGGCCCTCGGAGCCATCCAGCAATACAGAGCCATCGAGCCGGAGAGCAGGCCAAAAATACACGGCCATGCTGTGCCGCACTTTCTGGTTCGCGTACTGTTCAGATACCCCATACTGGAGGTAAACCCTCAGCTTTTTCAGGTCAATACTCTGCGGCGTGTAGAGCTCGCCCTGACGGTACATCAGGCCCAGCCGCAAATCATACTCGCGCATGGAATCCAGCAGCATAGAACCGTCAAGATAGCCGCTGCCGTCAAGCAGAGCCGCCCTCCAGAACGGAATGGCGGCTCTAATATTGATATTCCGCAGCAGCATCTGCTCCAGAGTAGAGCAGTCAAGCACGGTGTCCATGCGGTCGATCATCGTATAGGTCGTATGGGACTGCTTGGCAGAATCCAGCAGCCTTTTTACGGCCTTGGTGTTCAGGGTTCCATCGCCCACGAAAACCACAATAAAAGTATTGGGATGGCTCACCTTGTAGCCATACTTGCCACCATCGTGGATATCGCAGACATTGGCCCAGAATCCGGTGACATTTCCGAGCATGGTTTCTATGCGGTAAGGGGTCATCGGGGCGCGTTGGTCACGCTTCTCGTAGATGAGCTTTCTGCGCTCTTCATAGGAGAGGTAATCGCGCACGGGAAGCCCCCACTTGATTTCGTGGTACATCAGGCCCCATGTTGCTGTTTCTGGGAAAAATTGCAGGGGCAGCTCCTCAGCAATCAGCTTTTCTGCCTCATCAAATTCGAGGCCCATGACCTGATACAGCCACTTGCCAACATAGGACTTATCGTAGAAGCCGGGGGTGACCGAGGCCAGCATTCGCTGGGCACTCTCGCTGGTAGGAAAATTTTCGAGGTCAATTTTCTTCGCCCTCATCCCGCTGCACCTCCTAGCTGAACTTTACCGTGCCGGTGGCAGGGTATTCGATATTCGCCAGCGTGATATTATTCATGCTGCCGTTCATCAGGAAGGTGGAGAAGTCTGTCACGCCGGGGATGTCAGCCAACAGCGGGCGAACATCATTGTAGCGCAGGACATTATTTGCCTTTGCCTCCCCATACAGAGCTTTGACCAGCTCGCCAAACTGGGAAGCGATCTCCTCAGCAGTGGTATGCTCACTGTCGTAGATAAGGCCAGTACAGGTATAGTCCACCTTCACAGTGGTGGCTGCCGCGCAGGTCAGCTCGGCGCAGCCGGTAGGCAGCAGGCGGGCTGCCCGGTCATCAGGAGATACAATATGGTTGAATACAGCATCCAGCAGCTCCTTGTTTGCGGGCTGCCCATTACCGTCTACCAGAACAAGCCGAACAGTACCGGGGCCTTTCCACGCCGGGTCAACGATGCAGTCTCCAGCTCCAGCCTCTTTTGCCCACCGTTTGTAGTCGGTGTCGTTGCCGAGGTAGGTCATGGAGTTGCTATACTCCACAGCAATCCGGTCGTAGAAGTCATCGTTGCTCTCACGCTCAGTGCCGCCGGTGATGCTCTCTTTGTTGGTGACAGCCGTGATATTGTTGATGGGCTTGAGCATCAGAATCACGGTGTCGGCCTTCACGTTGGAACCGGTTCCAGCTTCAACAGCTGTCACCTCGATGTCGATGCTGCCGGCGTCAGGGATGGTTGCTGCCTCATTCGACCGGAACTCAATCGAAGGGCCATCATCCGTGGCCGTGGTACAGAACACCGTGCCAGCAGCCAGCACCGTGCCAGCAGAGCCGGTGACGGTCACCGTGCCGGTAGCGCGGACAGCATCGTGACGGGTCAGGTGGACTTGCTGCCCGTGCAGGTCAAGCCATTCGTCCCACGCGGACTGCGGAAACGCAATCATAATAGCGCGGGCCAGATGGAAGTTTATAAGCTCGGCCTTTTCCAGTGCCGTAGGGCGTGTCATGTCGTAGGGGAAGCCGCCGGGCATATCATCAATATCATCAGGCAGCTCGGCCATCATCCTGCGGTGGATTTCATCAACAGATGTCCCCTCCATGAAGTCCGGCATATTAAATTCAGGCTGCGTATCGCATCATCTCCTTTCTTTCAGATTGAGATTTGGAACTCGCCCCAGTTCACGCCCTTCACCACACAGGAACAATGCAGCTCGTCACCGTCCCATGTGAACTTAAAATCGCGGACGTATTCCGTGCGAGGGTTGACCTTCAGAGCCTCGGTAATGGTGCGTTCCACCATGGACTGCGCCACCTCCCGGTCATCATCCTTCACGCTTTCCATCTCAGTGCCGATGGAGCGAGGGTATGCCAGGCACTGGTAACGCTCAGTCTGGGCAGCCTTAAAGCACCAAATCATGAACGCTTCGCGCCCGTCACAGTCCAGCACCCTATTGGAGCCATCCCGAACAAAATCGCCCGTCTCAGGGTTCCACTTCATGCTGCGGTGGTACTCTTTATCGAGCTGCTCTTCCTCGTTGATGATCTCCGGCACTTCAAAGGTCTGGTATAACTTTTGAGCCATTGTGCCCACCTCCTTTACGAGCTGACCACAATATCAATGACAACGGCCTCGTTCTGCACCCATGCCACGAGAACACGGTCACCCGGTTTCAGGCTCCGCATCTTCTCAGGCACGAGAACGTGGTGCTGATGGGCACCTTCAGGGCCACCACCTCCCGCGCTGCTCTGCGGCGGGTCTGGAGGGTCAGGCTGGCCGGAAGCGGGGGTGCCGATAGTTCCCTTCACAGGCCCATGAACGCTATTCAGCACAAAGGTTTTGTGGTCGTGTTCGCCGCTGCCGGGGCTGCCAATATTCTGCGTCTTGGCAAGGATGTCACCAACCTTCCCGTAGGTCAAGCTCCGCAAAACGTGGTACTCGCCCTTCGGGATGGGTATGGGGAATGTATTCGTCAGCAGGCTCTCGTCATCCTTGATTTCGCCAAAGTCCAGAACAAGAGAGCTTTCGCCCTCCATCTGCTTTCCGATTCGCTTTGCAATGGTCTGCCCCAGCCGGTTTGTACCGGGGCTGGAATCCATATCCATAGGCGTTCACCTCCTAATCGAACGTGCCTTCATCCACCCATCCGTATACGTTGCTGGAGCTATCCACATGGATGAGGTGCCACGGGTGCGCTCCTCCATTCTTTGCGCAGGACGGGTCTTTGGTGATTTTCGCCTTTCCAGCAGTAGCTTTGTAGCCCTTCGCATCGGCATAGCTGCTGACGTAGTGGGTGCCGCCGTGAAAATTCACAATGTCACCCACGGAATGCTTGCCCCCAGAATCGCCACCATCATCGGGAGCCTTCAGGAGGTCAAGCGTCATGGTCAGGCTTTCAGCATTATGCACAACGCCGCGCACATAATAGCTGCCCTGCGATGTGCCAGCTTTCAGACAGACGAGATGCCCTTTCCGCAGCCATGGGATGTCCGGCGTGTTGACGGATACTTCCTCAACGACCTTGCCATCCTCATCGAGAATGGCCTGTGCCGCAGATTTAGCATCAGCCAGCTTTTCGTCTGAGCCTCGGCGGTAGATACGCTGTCTGGTTCCATACTGGGTGAGGCCATCCAGAGTTGCCTCGACTTTACTTTGGCCGCTCTTATTCTCTTGGCCAACGACCTTGACCTTCGTTACAAGGTCTTCGGTGCTGAGGCTGTTGCTGACGGAGATGGTGTTGTCAAGCTTGAAAACGTAGACATCATCATTACCGCCAAGCGGAACAATTTCGGCCTTGCCCTTCGTGGCCCGGATAACGCACTTCTCGCCGCCCTTCTTTACGGCATCATCCAGCAGCTCCAGCATGATATCCGAAAGGTACTTGTTTTTGAAGGTCAGCTTTCCGTGAGTAGCATTCGGGCCCTTATACTGCCCAAGGGTAACACCCCATTCGTCCAAAATCTTTTGGATTGCAGACTGTGTGCCGGTACCATCAGGCAAATACACATTGTCCTGACTCTTTTGCAGCTTGTACAGCTCATCATAGCAGATGCAGGACAGGTCAGAGGCAGAGCTGCGGTCTTGAGGGTTCCACTTCTCCACAAAACCACGGGCCACCTCGCCATTGAAGGAACCGCCATCGCTGGCAGTTACCACGATAAGGCTCCCCAGCTTTACGAGGCTGGAGAGCTGGCCCTTCGAGGTATCATCATTCCGGGCCTTGAAGGTCAGCCGCATGGAGATTTCCTTGTTGGCCTCTTCCCAGCCCAGAGCCTCGATATAGTTTTTGATGTTGTACTGCGTTCCATCATCACCGATGGCGGAAACGCTGTACTTCAGCTTTGCAACATCGACCATGAGGCAGCCTCCTACGGAATAATCAGGGAGGCCCCCGGGTAAATCCACTTGCCGCTGTCACTGCTCTTCTTGCCGTGCTTTTTAGCAGCAGCCTCGATAGTGTCCTTATTGGCATCGTAGATTTTCTTCCACTTGGAGCCATCCCCGTACTGCTTCTGGGCAATCTTCCAGAGGCTGTCTCCGCTGCTCACGGTATAGCTCTGGCCGGAACCAGTGCTTGCAGCAGCAAGGTCAGTGCGCGGGTTGGTTTTCTTCACATAGGAATCGGTGTTCAGCTCATCCGTTGTGTAGATTTCGAGAGGTTTTTTCTGTGCAAAAGAGATGTCGTACTTCAGGTTCCCGAACGCACCGTACCCGGTTGTGTGGAAAGAAGATATGGTAACGTCAATATTCAGCCAAATATCAGTGATGATAAGGGTCAGAACAGTTTCGTTGTCTACATACTCCTCAATGATGCTGCGAGCAGCAGCAGGGAGCGTCCAGAACATCCTGTTTACGATGGTTTCATTCCGGCGCGGGAATCCAAAAAATTCCCCGCTCCAAGAAACCTCCGTGACATCAGTTCCGCGCGGCACCTTCACAGTACCGCGGGAAATGGTGTCGAAGGTCTGGTATTTTGCCCCATACTTCACCTCGACCTGTTCAGGCAGAGGGGTGAAGAAAAACGGCGTACCGCCTCCTGCGGGAATCAGGCAAATCATGCGCTCACCCCCTTCAGCGGCATATTAGAGAACACCTCATCGAGCTTTGTTGCAAGCTCGCCGCCGATCTCGTCTGCCATCTCTTTCATGTGCCGCCGGATGACGGCCATGATTTCGTCTTCGGACTTCTCGCCGCCGGTGATGTTGAACTCAGGGTTTACGTCAACCTTAACCGTAACTTCGGGTCGCACAGTCACACTCTGGGAGGTAGAGGCCACGTTCTGAGAGCTGGAGCTTGTGGATGCGGTGGAATCATCCTCAGAGAACAGATTGGAGGCCACAGGAGCCTCGTTTACAGTCTGAGACAGATAATCTACCGTATCGGAGGAAAACTCGTTGTGGCGGCTCGTGTGGCCGTCATAATAGCTGCCCATATAGTTTCTGGTCACCGGGCTTGTGTAGCTGCTGGAACCAGAGCCAACCAGACCGCCATTTGCATGGGCAGTCACGCCGAGGATTTCTCCGGCTTGCTGGTACAGCTCAACAGCCCGCTCGCGCCTTGCGGGAACGAGCGGAATAATCATCTCAGGGCCTTCCTCACCGACCCACGAAAGCTCGCGGCCATTCACCATGCCGCCGGTTGCGTGGCCGCCGATGCTCATACCATGATAGCCAGCAGCATACGGAGTGACAGTCTTGCCGGTCACCGGGCTTGTGTAGCTGCTGGAACCAGAGGAAGAGGGAGCAACGACACTGTTCATGGAGGAGTGAAGATTGAACTGGGCGTAGACATCTTTTTTGAACTTGGTAGCAGAAACAGCATCCAGCTCATCGTCTACTGCGTCCCGGGCCGCTTTTCCCAGACCGCTGCCGCGGATGGAATCAGCGAACGAAGCAGGCATAGAGTCCGCAACTGCCTTCAGCCGCTCCACGAGGGCTGCCTGCGTTTCGGCATCCATGCCGTTCAGGTCGAACCACTCCACAACATCAGAGTTCGTCCAGTCTGCCACGTTGGGCTTTTCCTTCAAGGCCGCGTCCATAGCCTGCTGCAGCTTCTCGGAGGTCGTGCCTTTCAGGTCGGGCAAGATACCGTCCAGAGCAGAGCTATAAGCTTCAGCAATAGAATCAAGCTGGAAAGATTCAACACGCACTTGGAGGTCGGACACCTGTGCATGATAGCTATCCGTAAGAGCCTGCAGCTGGCGGTTATATTCGGCTTGGTTGATGTCTCCACGGTCAAGCTGGAGCCGAAGGTTGGTCACGTTCACTTCCAGAGCTTCATCGTACTGGCTGGTCATGCTGCTGACCGTGTTCTTCAGCTCCTCTTGCAGGCTGGCAAAGGATTCAGCATCCAGAGCAGCCCCGCCGTATTTGATTTTCAGGGTATCAAACTTGGCATTTTCCTGCGCCGTGCTCACCTGATTGGTAATATCCTGAATCTGCTGCTGCAAGCTCAGGATTTCGCTATCGCTGTCCAGCTTCAGAACGCCACCGTTCAGCTTGATATTGGCATCTATGGCGGTGTTGAGCTTTTCCTTCAGCCCATTCAGCTGGGCATCAATGGCAGAATAGGTGGCATCCAGACCGTCCGTGTTGGCATCTTCGCCCATAATGAGCTTGAAGGCCATACTTGCCTCGTAGTGCTTGTTTTCGAGGTAAGTTGCAGTGCTGGACAACATCTGGTCAATGCTGGAGCGGTACTCCTTCACGTCCGCTTCGGTCACATGGGTGCCGAGGCTCATCTTCCAGTTCTCTTTTTCCAAGCTGCTAAAGGTGGACTTTACAGAGGAAAGAGAGCTTTCGACATCTTGCACGGCGGTGGAGAAGTTGTTAAACCTAGCCTCCGCGCCGTCAAAAGCAATGGAAGAGGCGGCCTCCTTGATTTCAGTCAGGGAGAGGTGCAGGCTGCCAAAATGCTCGATAAGGTCATCAGACACGGCCCTCTGGAGCATGGTATTGAACTCCTCGGTGGTAACAGTTGTGTCCTTCAGGGCCTCAGTCAAAGACTTGGTTTTGAAGTTCACGCTGTCGGTGGAAGAACCGGTGATCTCATAGACCTTCTGGAGCTTCTCGTTGGTCAGGGCCTCAGCTTCCGCACTCTCCTGATACTCCTTTTTGATGCGCTTGCCCTCTACATACCCGGTCAGGCCGCCAATGCCAGCACCAACAAGGCCGCCGACAACGGTACCAACACCGGGGATAAAAGAGCCGAGCATGGCACCGGCAGCCGCACCAGTGGCCACGCCGCCAGCTTTCCATGCAGCAGACTGCCCATAGGCTGCCTGCTTTTCCTTATCGCTGGACTTCATAGCAGTGTAGGCGTCAATGCCGGCACTGATAAGGGTTGCGCCAGCAGTAACGGCACCGGCAACAGCTCCAGCACCTTCCAAAGCGGCCATGCCACCAGACAGGGCACCAGAGGTGCTGCCGAAGTACAGACCAGCCTTGCTGCCGCCGCCCACAGCATAGCCAACATTTGCAAGGCCACCCAGAATGCCAGTGCCAGCGACCATAGCGTTGCCGGTAGACCCAGCGACTGTTCCGGCCAGAGACGCACCGCCAAGGGAAGCCTGTGCGCCAAAAATGCCCTTTCCAATAGTCCAGACATCTTTGCCAACACCCACAGCAGGCATTGCAGCTTTCGCGATGATAGCGGCAGACACAACAGAGCCGAGGTCTGCGCTCTTGCCTCCCGGCAGCAGCTTTCCAGCACTGGAGAACAGGTTGCCAATGCCAGACAACAGGCCGTCTTTGATGGTGTCAAAATCAAAGCCATCGGCAAAGCCCTGAGCAAAAGCCTTGCCCACAGATGCACCCTCATTTACGGAATCGGACACATCAATGCCCAGCAGCATCATCAGCCCAGCACCGATGCCAGAGCCAATGCCGCGGCCAACATCTCCGGCAATATTGGAGACCATAGACTTGCCGGTGTTCTTCCACCATTCGCCGAAAGGCTCAGCAACGATTTCATTCCACGCCAGCTTTACACGCCCGCCAAAGTCGGCATTCTGCCACTCATCGGACGCGGTCAGGTCACGCATCTTTGCCTGCATGACATCGTATTTGCGGTCAACGAAGTCCATAAAGTCGTTCAGGGCAGCTTCGACATCAGGCATGGCGGCGGTCAGGCCGTCTGCTACATCCCGGACGTAGTGATTCAGGCGGCTGCCAAAGCTGATTTTTACACCATCCACAGCAGATTGCAGCAGCGTGATGGAGCCAGACAGGTTATCGAGCTGGGTGTCGGCCATGCGCTCGGACGCGCCAGCAGCATTGTCGATGGCGTTGGCCAGCTTGTTGTAGTCGGTCTCGGAGGCGTTCAGAATGGCCAGTAGTCCCTTTTGAGAGTTTGTGCCGGCAATGGCATTCGCAACGCTTGTTTTCTGCTCATCATTCATATTGGCAGTAGCATCGCGTAGTTCTTCCATGACATCCACCAAAGGACGTGCGTTGCCCTGAGCGTCAAAGAACTTGATGCCAAGTTCCTCCAGAGTATCACGGGCATGGTGCGTATTTGTGGAAAGTCTTGTCATGATGGAGTTGAGGGCAGTACCAGCCATGGAAGCTTTGATGCCGCTGTTTGCCATCAGGCCAGTCATCAGGGCAACATCCTGAACGGAGTAGCCAAGAGAACCAGCCATAGAAGCTGCAAACTTGAATGTTTCGCCCATCATGCTGACATTCGTGTTCGCATTGGAAGATGCAGCGGCCAGCACGTCAGAGAACATTCCTGCATCGGAAGCCTTCAGGCCGAAGGCAGTCAGAGCATCCGTTACGATGTCAGAGGTCGTGCCAAGGTCTTCGTTCGCGGCGGCGGCCAGCTGCATTATACCGGAGATGCCATCCAGCATGTCTTCCGTTTTCCAGCCGGCCATGGCCATATAGTTAAAAGCCTCAGCAGAATCGGTGGCGGTAAATTTTGTGGTCGCGCCCATCTCTTCTGCCTTCTTGGTCAGCTGCTCCAGCTCATCGGAATCAGCTCCGCTCACGGCCTGCACTTGCGACATGGCCGCTTCAAAGTCTTTTTGGGTGTTGATGGTATCGGTCAGCCCCAAACTTACCCCGAAAAAAGCCCCCGCTTGAAGCAGGGGGTTTTTTAGCAGATTCAGCAAGGTTCTAACCGGCGTGGTGGCGAAGTCCAGAGCTTTCAGGGTGAAGCTCCACGTCTTGCCTGCCAGAGATTTTACGCCGCCACCGATTGTATCAAGAACAGGAGAGATGTTCTCTTTGGCCTCCAGATAAATCTGGTACTTCTCCTTGGCCCACTTCGCAAGGTTCTGCTGGGTTTTGTTGGCCTGCTCATCAAATTTCGAGACGTATTCGCGGCTCCTATCAACGGACTGGCCAGCTTTATCAGCAGCATCTCCCAGCTTCCCCAGCTTTTTGGTAGCATTGGACACACCGGGGTCGGTTTTGTCAACGGTTTCAATAGGGATTTCGATTCGGATTGTTTCAGCCATTTTCGTCCCCTCCCTTCTGCATGGATTCAATGGCTACCCGCATGGAGGCAAGCATAAAAGCCTGCACTCCGGGCGGCTTCAGGTAGAATTCGTCAGGGGTTATGCCGGTGCGCTGGAAGATGTGATGCAGCAGGCACAGCTTCCCGCCGGACTGTATCAGTTTTTTGCAACTTCCTCCAAATCGGACTCGTAGCCGCTCAGCTTGTCGATGGCATCGATGACGCGGTCTTTCTCGCCAGCCTTCAGACAGTAGTCGATGACATCCAGAGGCCCCATAATCTGGAGACCCTGTGCAAGCAGAGCATTCCAGATGGCCTTGTTGCCCCACAGCTTCTTGCGGTCATCTTCGGTGGTTGCCTGATAGATGATCTCAGAACGGTACTTCACGCTGTAGGTGGTTTCAGGCAGCTTCATACCCAGCTGCCTGCTGCGGACATACTTGGTGTGCTTCTCCTTGCAGTCGTTATATTCAGTGGCAGTCAGAGGGTGGATGTTAAAAGCAAAGAGCAGCTTGCCAGAGCGGACAATCTCAATGCGCTGGGTTTCGTTGGCAAAACCAGCGGCACCAATCAGGCCCTGAATAAAGTTCTCCTCATTGGCCTTGACAACGCTCTTGGCCTCATCCTCGGTGTACTCGGTATCATCGACCTCAGGCACAGCAGCTTCGGAAGTATCAGTCATAAGGGAAACGCCTTTCTTAAAATCAGCCATCGTAAATGTCTCCTTGTCATAATATAAAAATAAACATGAGGGGAAGCTCATTGCCTCCCCTCATGCGGGTTACGGAACGGGTATCAGGTTATGCAGCCTTACGCGGCCAGCAGGCTTGCCAGCTTCGGGGGCTTGTTGACGAAGCAGTTAAACTGCCGCTTGATGGTATCGCCCACGGTGTAGTTCTGGATGTCGATATCGCCATCAGGCAGAACGTCACGGTACATGACGCGCTCCTCATCGCCATCGCGGCCACCCAGAGCACCCTGAATGTTCCAGCGGGGAGATTCGCCGATTTCCATGGCCGCCATCACATCAGTGAAGAACTCCTCACTCATAATGGTGATAGCGGAGAAGCTCAGGGTGACGGTATAGCTACCGGGGGTAGCGTGTTCCTGCATATCGCCCAGCACCTTGTACTTGGAGTTGGCGAAGTTCACAGTGGATTTGAAGGTTTCGATATACGCCACCATCACGCCGTTCTCGTTATAGACAGAAGCGTCCTTGCCAGAACGGGTGCGGCGGGAATCGCTCGCAGAAGAAGTGTTACGCATTTAGATTTCCTCCTCTCACTCGCTGTCCGTGGTTGCGAAACGGAACAGGAAGTCGGTGTAGATGTGCTCGGCAGAATCCTTGTCGATAACATCAATCTGGAACCATGCGCTGTCACCGTTGGGGATATACGCAGGGTTCAGAGCAACGGTGCCAGAAACCAGCTTGCTCTCGGCCACCATCTCATCGACAATGGTCTGCAGGGCACTGATAATGGCAGCGCGGCCAGCATTATCATTGTCAACCTTACCAACCATGTTATCGTTGGTGGTATTGCAGCGGCGAATCAGCTCGTAGCGGGTCTTGGTGCGTCTAATCTTCTTCCAACCCTCGTCACGGTCAGCAGGCGGGGTGACAAGGGTGTTGATTGCGCTGTCAATCCAGACCTGACCGGACTTGTTCATGCTCAGCACGATGCAGCCCTTCTTCTCGGCCTTAATGATCTGAGTGTTGGACAGAGGCTCGCCCAGACCAGAGAAGCCGTTGATAACG
>OHPP01000760.1_pt1 | contig 18537 bp, 9 predicted proteins | sample 1577731 | NCBI WGS metagenome assembly OHPP01 (sample SAMEA3879536, study PRJEB24766) | human gut metagenome | biome: human-associated habitat; feature: feces | place: USA | collected 1985/1987
CCTTGCCGAAGCCACTCCCGCCATCAAAATCTACGCCTTGGCTGCAACCGACGGGAATGTGCTTGTTTCCGGCACAACCGACCTCTCTAAATTCGACATCGTATGCGCCGAGGGTCTCAAGGCTGTAGCCGGCGATGCCGACATTGTTTGCCGCGATGCTTCATACACTCCCGACTATCTCGCCACAATCGGAGAAACCGGCTACATGTCCTGGCAGGGTGCATGGGATGCCGCAGTAGTTGCCACAGAAGAGCCCATCACTGTCAATCTCCTTAAAGATACCGAAGTTGCTGCCCGTTACATAAATAACGTCAAGAACTCAAACGTGGCTTTCACCGGTGCAGGCGAAGGCATCGCCCTCACAAACACCAACGGCAACAAGGGTCAGACCATGTTCGAGGCCAACAGCGGCGCCACGGCATTCAAGAACATCAAGTTTGTCAGCGAAGACGAGCGCACCCAGAACGGTATCACCGCACAGGCAACCCTCGTTTTCGACCACTGCGACATGGCATTCTACAGCACCGCTCAGAACCAGCTTTACATCAAGGATAACGGCAAGGTTACCGCCACTGCAACCGCACTCCCCAAAGTATCCGTAGCTAAGAAAGGCTCTCTCACTCTCGGTGCCGGCTGCGAAATCGAGACCATCAATATCGAGATCAACGAAGCCGGCGTTTATCCCTGCATCTTCGTAGGTGACGCTTTCAACGCCGTTGCCCTTACCTTCGGCGATGTTACCGACATGACAGCAGTTCTCGGCAAGACCCTCATCTCCGGCACAACCGACGCCACCAAATTCACACTCCCCGAAGGTCTGGAATATGAACTCGTTGCGAACGAGGCAAACGACGGCCTCATGTTCTCCGACAACCAGTCGGGCGTAGAGAGCGTGATGGCTGAAGACACCGACGCTCCCGTTGAATACTTCAACCTCCAGGGCGTACGCGTTGCCAACCCCGACAACGGTGTTTACATACGTCGTCAGGGCAACAAGGTAGAAAAAGTAGTGCTCTGATTCCACTCCTGAAATCAGTAATATCCGATAGGCAAACACACATATAGTTTCTGATTCCCCTCATCCGGGCGATGCGCCGATTCACCGGCAGCATCGTCCGGATTTTTTTGCACTGGCATTGAGTGCCATTGCCCATTTATGCGAACAATAATTCAGACGGAGTGCCTGCACACGCACCCTCCCATACCCTCTGAAAAACTTTAACACTAAAACAACAATACAATGAAAAAAATCCTTACTCTCGCCGCTTGCGCCGCTCTCTGCACAAGCACTCTCCTCGCCGACATCAAAATCGGCGATACCCCATACAACACCCTGAGTGATGCCATTACAGCTGCGACTAACGAAACTGATGTCATTAAAATATCCGGATTGGTTGAAATCTCCGACCGCATAACCATAAGTACCAAAGCCACAATCGAAGGAGTTGATGCCGAAGCTGCTATAAGAATGACAAACCGCGGTAAAATTGCATTCAACATGGGTAATGGCGCAAATTTCACATTCAAGAACATAAGTTTCGATGGTAACGGTAAAATCTGGGACACAACAGTTTTCATTGAAGCCGGTGCTACTGGAACTTTCATTTTTGACAATGTGACATTCAAAAACATAAAAATGTTGCGCAAAAATAATGGCACAACTGATGGCATCATTCATCTCAAAAGTCAAGGAAAAGCCATAATCAAAAACGTGGCATTTGCAGATTGCGAAATGCAGCAGGAAGGCCGAGGCTTCATCAGCAACAATAGTGATGTTTCTGATGCATCTACCGCCCTTCAAATTGAAGGGGACAACTCCACTGCAAGCTTTTTCTTATATGGCGGTAAAGGAATAAAAGTAACTGATGCCGGCATTTCAAATGCAACCAAAATGCCTGTTTATTTCGATGCTTCTTACACATCGGGATCAACGGCTGTTTATAATTGCACTGACCTTGATAAATTTGCATTCAATTGCCCAACAGGGTTTGCTGTTGAGATTAATGGAAACAACCTGCAATATCTCGCCCAATCTTATATTGCGAATGTAAATAATAACGGCGTGAAATCATGGGAAGCTTTATTGGCTGCCCTCACAGAGACTGAAAACACAGTATCGCTCAATGAGGATCTCACAATTCCAAGCCGCTGGCTCATCGGGACTGCAAACTTCAATGCAACATTTAAATCTGCGACTGACGAACCTGTCGACATCATTCGCGGAACCTTCACTAACAACAATGTATTGATTGAATTGCAAAATGGCGCAAATAATGCTATGTTGCGTTTTGAAAACATCAACTTTGTCAATGAAAATGGGAGTGTCACAGGCCCGTTGTTCAACATTTCAAAAGGTAATATGTACTTTGTTAATTGCTCGGAACAATTTGCAACCACGGCCCAACACATTAATATCAAAGGTGGAGGCAACGCACATATTGAGGATTCTCAATTCCGCATTGTGAATGTTAACGCCAATGCTAAATTATATCTCAGCGGTGACAACCAAATCACAGCTAACATATGTGCAGCTTCGGGGTCACAATATCCTCAGATCATTGTAGAAGCAGCCGAAGCCAAAGCTGTTACCACTCCTATTGAATTGACCTTTGACAATGCAGAAAGTATCGCCGATTTGGATAAACCGTTTATCACAGGAACAATAGATATAAACATGTTCTCTCTGCCGGAGGATTTGGGCTACAAACTGGAACCGAACGCTGATAAGACCGGTCTCATTCTGAAAACAAAAGTTCAGAGTGGCGTTGAGGACGTTATGGTTGAGGATGCCGATGCACCCGTCGAGTGGTTCAACCTCCAGGGCATCCGCGTTGCCAATCCTGAAAACGGCATCTACATCCGCCGTCAGGGCAGCAAAGTTGAGAAAGTAGTTCTCTGATTCAGATACAACACCGTCAGGCTTCAATCCCTGTACTCATTTTATCCGGGCGATGCGCACCCTCATGGCAAGCGCACCGCCCGGATTTCCGTTAGACAAATAGCTCACAGCAGCTACATTTACATCTGTTCCGGATGGCATCCATAATATTTCACTGCAATCCGACGTTGAGTGAACAGTGGGCCACAGGCGTATATTTTCATAGTATGAAGACCCGTAAACTACTCCCTGCATTCGTAGCAGCCGCCCTGTGGGGCATGCGCTGCCAGTGTGCCATTGCCGATGGCACAACACCCCGAGAAGTAGAGAAATGGAAACAGAAGGTGGAAGCCATGGTCGACAGCGGCCCCCACTGGCTTGAATCGCGCCTGCAGATGCACTGGAACACCCGTGCACGTCAGGAATACATCAAAGGCGAAAACTATGCCGGAGTTGCCGAAGGCGTTCCCGCCGAAGCCCCCACGGTGCACCTCAGCGGCGCACGCAGCCATGCCACCAACTATGCCCGCCCGTCAATTGCCGAACTGCCACCCTATGGCAGCGATGACCCGCGAGGCATGTATCTTGCCAACAACACTCTCCCCGGCAAGCCGAAGGAATGGGCACCCATCGGTGCCACCGGATGCATTATAAACAGCATCAACAACGAGATAGGAGGCCTGGCAAAGACAGCTGCCCTCCTGTGGCAGGCCACCGGCGAAGAGAAATACGCACAGGCGGCTGCCAACGTGTTCGACACCTACATGACCGGCATCTACTGGAAAGAGATGCCCCACGACCTTGAGAACGGCCACCAGCAGACACTGGTGGGACTGCAGTCGTTTGAGGTGATCCATGAGGATGCGCTCGACCAGATGGCCGCCATCTATCCCATCCTAAGGCCTTATCTGGAAAAGAACTTTCCCGGCAAAAGCACCGTCTACGACGCCGCTTTCAAGAAATGGGCAGATGTGATCGAGGCCAACGGCGTGCCCCACAACAACTGGAACTTCATGCAGGCGCGCTACATCCTGAAAGTGGCCCTGCTGCTGCAGCCCGACGAGGCATATGCCGACGGCAAAGGACGCCGGCACTACATCGACCGTGTGCTCCACAACTCTTCCATACGCCAATGGAGCGTACCCAAGCTTGCCGCCTACGGCTATGATCCCGCCACAGGCGTCTGGGCCGAATGTGCCGGATATTCCATGGTGGTGCTCAACGACTTCACCGACATAGCCGACATCGTGGGCCGTGAACTCGGCATCGACCTCGTGGAGCAGATTCCCGTCATTGCCAAGGCTGCCGAGGCTTACCCACAGTACATGATGCCCGACGCCCTCACCATCGGGTTCGGCGACACCCACCCCTCGCGCGTGAGCCCGCGCATCTATCAGCGCCTCATCGACAACGCCGTGCGTTTCGGCAAACCGCAGCAGGAAGCCCGCTTCCGCCGCATGCTCGCCGCCGTGCAGGCCGACTCGCTCCTCCCCTACGTCACCCCAACCTTCCATGCCCCCAACGCCTCATGGCTGGTGCAGCGCACAGGCATGGATCCCCAGCGTTCGCTCATGATAGCCCTCAACGGCAGCGAAGGCAACCACATGCATGCCAACGGCATAAGCATGGAACTCTACGGCCATGGGCTGCGCCTCGCTCCTGACGGCGGCATAGGCCTTACGCTCTATTCCGGGCTGGACTATAAGGAATACTACAGCCAGTTCCCGGCGCACAACACCGTATGCGTCGACGGCATCTCCTCCTACCCCGTGATGAAAAGCAATCACCCCTTCCGCGTGGATGGTCTGTTCCCTGCGGCATCCACTCCGGAGTACACCCCGGTGAGCGTCAGCAACATCTATTTCCTCGAACCTGAATCGCAGGCCGACCAGCGCCGCATCAACGCCATCGTCGAGACCTCAGACTCCACGGGCTACTATGTGGACATCTTCCGCTCCCGTCGTCAGAACGGCCGCGACAAATTTCACGACTATTTCTACCACAATATGGGCCAGCACATGACGCTTGCCAACGCCGACGGCACACAGTTGCAACTCTCACCCTCGCAGCAGCTTGCCTTCGCAGGTGCACACCTCGGTGCCTACTCCTATATCTATAACCAGCAGGAAGCCGTCACCCCCGCCGATATCCGCGCCCTCTACACCGTGGATATGCCCGACAGCTCCAGGGTGGAGATGAACATGTGGATGCAAGGTGCCCCCGACCGCACGGTGTTCTCGGCACTCAGCCCCATGACCGAAGGCCTCTCGCGCATACCCGGCATGCCTTACGACATCAAGGCACAGCCCACCCTTACCTTTGTGGCACGCCAGAACGGCGAGGCATGGAACCGCCCCTTCGTGGCCGTGTTCGAACCGACCAGAACCGCATCACCCTCGCGCATCGTATCTGTAAGCTATCCTGAGGTGAAGGCCGACGCAGAGGGCAGCCATGTGGCCATAGATGTCGCACTCACCGACGGCACGCACGACCTCATCCTGTCGTCCGATAATCCCGACGCCACAGTGAGCATACCCGGCATCTCGGCCAAAGGCTCGTTCGTCCTGGCATCAGCCGGCAAATGGCTCCTCACCGGAGGCACATCGCTTGTGACCCCGCAGATTTCCGTGACCACCGCCACTCCTGCCGATGTGCTCGTGACCCTCCGGCCCGACGGCACGTACGCTTACCGCGCCACAGCTCCGGCCACCATCACCATCGGCAAAAAGCGCCACAAGCTCCCCGCCGCCGACACCCTCACCCCCATCGCCCGCTGATCAGAAAAGGCCTCTGGAGACCTCTGTATCGCAACAATTAAGAAATTTTAACCTCCGGAAGGTGACTGGAATTTCCGAAATGAGTTAATTTTGCATTAAAATCGATACCAAAGCTTCTTATCTACGGCCTTATTTGAACTGTGAATCTCCGAAAACTCTGCATATTCTTTTCAGCCTTATTGGCAGCCACACTATCTTTATCCGCGAAACCGCTGGAATCGGTCAACATCAACGATGGTCTGAGCGACCACGTTGTAAACCGGATTTTCAAGGATTCGCGCGGCTTCGTTTGGTTCGGCACGGGTCTGGGTCTCGACCGTTTCGACGGCAACAGCATAAAAAGCTACCCCATTCCGGGCGAGAATCTCAACATCAAACGCGTCAAGGCCATTACCGAAGGGGAGCGCGGCGAGATATTCATGGGCAACGCGTCGGGACTCTACCGTCAGACCGGACTCACCGACGAGCTCGAGCCCATGTTCCCCGACCGCATCAACACATCCGTCAATGCCCTCGGTTACGTCAACAGCACCCTTTTCGCCGCCACCAACACAGGGCTGTTCGCCATCGACTTCACAAAGAACCGCATGCAGCGCTATCTCCTGAACCCCGATGTGATGTCGAGCGCCAACAACCTTACCGCACTGCACATCACCCCGTCAGGCGACGTGTGGGGTGCATCGGCACGCGGTCTCCACCATTTCCTCACAGACAAAGGTGAGTTCCAGCACTTCCCGTTCAACGGCGTTTTCAGCCCGTCGGACATCGTCTCAATCGGCGACACACTGTTCGTAGCCTCGCGCGGAGGCGGCATCCTCCCTTTCATCATGAGCAAAGGCACTCGCCTGCCACTCATTAATCTGGGCAACAACATTGTCACGGCCATGTCGGTGTGCGAAGGGCTTCTGATTGCGTCGACCGACGGCACCGGTGTGTTCATCATCAATCCCGCCACAGGCAACGCACTTCACCATCTGCAATTCAATGGCAAGACCGACGATGTGCTCCGATCGAATTCCGTCTACTCGGTTCTTGCCGACGACATGGGGCTGCTTTGGGTTGGATATTATCAGGACGGTGTGCAGTACACCCCCTTGCGCCGCGACATCTTCACAGCCTACCATCCCGCCAACACAACCGACACACGCCACATGGCAGTGCGTGCCGTGGCCGTGGAAGGGCCGCGAAAACTGATCGGAACACGCGACGGCCTGTTCTATTTCGACGAATCCACCGGCCGCTCAGCATCCTTCACCATGCCGCAGCTGCGCTCCAATATGATTTTCTGCATAGCCAAGTGGGGCGACCTTTTCTATATAGGCACCTACAACGGCGGCATGTACACCTTCAATCCTGCCACTCTCGCACTGAAGTCGTTCAGTCCCGCTCCCGGCTTCAACAACAACGAAACGGTGTTCGTCATCACGCCCGACCACTACAACTATCTGTGGATAGGCACATCCGACGGCATATACCGCCTCTCCAACCGTCCGTCGGCCGGCGACAACCTGCACTTCAGCTCAAAGAACTCACATCTCCCCCAGGGTAACGTCTACGAAATTTTCTTCGACAGCACCGGGCGCGGATGGATGTGCACGGAGAACGGCATCGCCGTGTGGAGCGGAACCGGCCTGAGTACCGAAGGATTCCCCACCGGATTCATAAATAACCAGAAAATCCGCGACGTGTTCGAGGACAAGAACAAGCGCCTTTACTTCGTGCCCGACCGTGGCGACATCTTCACCAGCAACCTCGACCTCACCGATTACCGGCCGCTCACCGAAGTGGCGCCTGCAACCAACCGCGCGGCCACATTCATCACCGACGATGCCGACGGCATGCTCTGGATCGGATCGGAAATGGGGTTGGTGCGCTACGACGGCCGCGAGACACTCCGGTATTTCAGCGAGTCGGACGGACTGCCAAGCAAGGTGTTCACCCTTTGCAGCCCCATCCGCGACGAAAACAGCGACATATGGATGGGAACCACACGCGGTCTGGTGCAGCTCAACTACGACAACTTCCGCCAGCAGGCCACGGCGATGCGCCTGCCCGACATCACCGACATCACCTCGAACGGCCGCAGCGTGATGCACCGGCTGCGCCGGGGCAACAAAAGGATGCGGCTCGATCTGGCCGACAATGAGAACAACTTCACCATCTCTCATGCCAACTTCGATTACATCGAACCGGGCAACCAGCGTGTGGAATTCATGCTCGAGGGGGTCGACCCCTCATGGCGCATGAAAAACGGACATGAGAAAATCCAGTATTTCAACCTACCGCAAGGCTCCTACCTGTTCCGCATACGCCAGGCCGGCGACCCCACAAGCGAAACCTCCATCGACATCACAGTGCGCCGGGGCGTCAACTGGGCCATTGTGGCGAGCATCATTCTCATCCTCCTTGCCTCTGTGCTTGCATTTTTACTAATCCGGCTGCGCATGCGCGCCAGGGCCGAAAACCTTCTCCGCATCCGTCAGGAAGAGACCGACCGCCATGCGGCCGAACAGGCAGCTCTCGACGAACAGCTGAAACGCTACCGCACCACACGCCTTTCCGACGAGGAATGCCGCCGCCTCCACCGCAAGCTCGAAACTCTGATGAAGCAGGAAAAGCCCTACACCAACCCCGACCTCAAAAGCTCGGATCTCGCCGAAATGATCGGCTCGTCGGCTCACGCGCTCTCATTCCTGTTCAATCAGTTCCTGCACAAAAACTATTACGACTATGTAAACGAATACCGTGTGGCGGAATTCAAGCGTCTGGTCAGTCAGCCCGATGCATCGAAATACACGCTCACCGCCATGAGCCAGAAATGCGGATTCTCCTCACGCGCCTCTTTCTTCCGCCACTTCAAGAACCTCACCGGCATCACTCCCGCCGACTTTCTCAAAAAACAGAAATCTTCCAATTGATGGTGCGGCGGCCAGAAAGGAATTTCGGCGCGCTGCCTGAAACGCACACCGAGTTACCGCCATTTATTTGTGGGGAACCTGCCTTTGGCTTTGGAAACGGCGAGTGCAAATATTCTGTGAAAATGATTTCACATGCCAAAGGCATATCCCTGCAATCCCGTCAGTGCTTCGACCCAGTCCGGATGATTCCCGGATTCCATCTTGGCAAAAGCAACAAATGCAGACAAAATAAAGAAATTTTTAGTCTCAAACTTTTATGAAACTACTCGTCTCAAATTCTTAAATAACTACACTTCAATATGATATAGCACAATTTGTCTAACTGCAACAAACGGGATATTCCCGCAGGTAAAAATGTTGTACAGGGTTGATTTAGCCTCTAATTTTGCATCCGAAGATTATGGACTAATCAAAATCAACATGCCATGAACAACTCAACCTGTCAGAACGCCGAACTCGTCGCCGACCTCTACACCCGGCACTCAGCCACACTGCTGCGCTTCATCGCGCAACGCGTGAACTGCATGGCCGATGCAGAAAATCTGGCGCACGACGTGTGGATGAAGATGCTTGAATGCGAAAAGCCCCTCAATGCCGAAAGCGTGAAGGGATTCATGTTCACCATCGCCCGCAACACAATCAACGATTACCTCCGCCACATATATATAGCGGAAAACGTGCATGCCGACCTGATGAATTCAGGCAGCATCTACGCCACCGACGTGGAATCGGAAGTGTCGGCACGCGACCTGGCAGCAAAGGAACTGGAACGCGTATGCCTGCTCCCCACGCAGCGTCAGCTTGTCTACCGCATGAGCCGGTACGACGGGCTGTCGATCGACGAAATCTCGGAAGCCACCAACCTTTCGGGACGCACCATCGAGAACCATCTGCGCATGGGCCGCAGGGACGTACGCCAATACATCGTCGCCATTGCATAAGGACGCCATACCAAAGGCGCCCTTACATGGCAGAAGACGCCCACCTTATGGCACGCGGCAACTCCACCGCCCACATCGCGGGGATGTTGCCCGGAAATTACCCTGATAACATTTCTATCTTTTTAATCTTAATATCTAAATCCAAACAAGTCTCATTTATGCGAAAGAGATTCCTCAAAATTTCGATGCGCGGCATACTCGCGTGCGGAATGTTCGCTACGGCACTGGTGTTGGTTGGCGTGCCCCAGAAGGCACATGCCCAGGCGGCCACTGAAGCCGCAGCGGCAACCATCACAGGTACAGTGACCGACTCTGCGGGCGAACCCCTCATCGGCGCCACAGTGGCCGTCAAGGGAACCACTAACGCCACCTCGTGCGACATCGACGGCAACTTCTCGTTGCGCGCCGCACAGGGCTCAACACTCACCGTGTCGTATGTAGGCTACAAGCCCCAGCAGGTCAAAGTCTCAGGCAGCCATCTTGACATCGTGCTCGAGGAGGACAACACCATGCTCGACGAGGTTGTGGTTGTCGGCTTCGGTACAGCCAAGAAAGAATCGCTCTCAGGTGCCGTGACAGTTGTGGATGCCAAGGCATTCCAGGAGAAAGGTAACCTCTCCAGCCCCCTTCAGGCTCTGCAGGGCCAGGTGGCCGGTGTAAACATCACCCGTGGCTCGTCGGCTCCCGGCGACGAAGGATGGTCGATGAACTTGCGCGGTGCATCGTCAATCAACTCCACCGAGCCCCTTATCATCATCGACGGTGTGGCCTCGGAAAGCGTCAACGACCTGCGCCTCATTAACTCCAACGATATTGAAAGCATCAACTTCCTCAAGGACGGTGCCGCCGCCATCTACGGCTCGCGCGCAGCCGGCGGTGTTGTGCTCATCACCACAAAGCGCGGTCAGGAAGGCCGTGTGAAGGTAGAGTACAGCGGTTCGGCCACCATGCGCCATCCCGGTCTGATGGCCCGACTGATGAGCCCCACCGAATGGGCCGACATGATCATTGCCGCCAACGAGAATCCCGGCAACGGCAACGCCGTCTGGCTCATGTATGCCCAGATGGTGAAGAAATATGCCGGCCAGGTGATCAACATCAACAACCCGGCCATGGGCTTCAACGGTCCGTCGGCCAACCCCTGGGGCGACATGGGCTTCAAGGACGTGGGCGACTTCGTGTTTGCCGACGATGTCGACTGGGTCGACTCGCTGTTCGGCAACGCATGGTCAACCTCGCAGAATCTCAGCATCTCGGGCGGCTCTGAAGCCAACAAATACCGCCTGTCGCTCGGCTACATGTACGACGGATCCCCGCTGAAGTATGGCAAAAACAACAACCAGCGCTACAACATCCGTCTCAACGACACTTGGCAGCTCTCCAAGCGCTTCCGCCTGGAGTCGATGATTGCCTACAACCGTCAGGAGCAGGTTGCACCTACCCTTATCGGCGAAGCCATCTCCGTAGGCCAGATGCCGCAGCCCTGTCTGCCGCTGACCTCCATCTCCGGCAAGCCCTATAAATGGGGTACATGGGTGTCGCCTGTGGCACGTATCGAAGAGGGCGGCGAGAACAAGCTCACCGTATCGGCCATCAACATCAGCGAGACGCTTTCGGCCGACATCGCCCCCTGGCTCGACGCCAACGTGAACGTGGGTTACAACTCGTCGGCCGCATGGCGCGACATGGTGCGCAAAACCTACGACACCTACACCTATCTCGACGTGCCTGCAGGCAAGGACGAGATGCGTTTCCCCTACTCGCGTTCCACCAGCAGCCGCACCGACTTCTATTCGCTCACCGGCTATCTCCACGGCCATCATACCTTCGCCAAGCAGCACAACCTGAGCCTCACTGCCGGTGTGCAGTATGAGTTCAAGGACTACCGCGTGTTCGGTGTGGCCGTGCGCGACCCGAACACCGCCCTCGACATCATCAACGGTACAGGTGAAGTGTCCATCAACGACCTCGACGGTGACAAGAAGAAACTGGCCAACCGCTGGCAGTTCTCCAACCTCAGCTACTTCTTCCGCTTCAACTACGACTTCGACGGCCGTTATCTCCTCGAATTCAACGGACGTTACGACGGCTCCTCAAAATTCCAGAGCAAGAACCGCTGGGAATTCTTCTACGGCGTGTCGGGCGCATGGCGCATCAACCAGGAGAAATTCCTGCGCGACGTTGACTGGATCTCCAACCTGAAAGTCCGCCTCAGCTACGCCGAGATGGGTAACCAGAGCGGCATCAGCAACTACGACGGCTACCAGCTCTACGTGATCAACAGCAACAACGGCGCATATGTAGGCAACGACAAACTCAGCACCATCACCACCAACGGCACCTTCGCATCGAACAGCCGCTCGTGGGAACGCATCAAGAACTTCAACGTCGGTCTCGACTTCGGATTCCTCAACGGAGCCATCTCCGGTTCGGTGGACTACTTCGAGAAGCACAACAACAACATGCTCATCGGCGTGACCTACCCCGCTCTCCTTGGCGACAAGGCTCCCTCGTCCAACTCCGGTAAATTCAAGGACTGGGGTTTTGACGGCCAGATCACCTACAATGGCCGCGTGGGCGACTGGAACTACCACGTGGGCGGAACATTCACCTTCGCACGCAACAAGATTCAGGACATCCAGGGCTCCACTCTGCTCACATCCGGATTCACCAGCGTACGTCAGGGTTATCCCATCAACTCGCTCTTCGGTCTCCGTTACGGCGGCAAGATCCAGAACGAGGAGCAGCTGAAAGCCTATGTCGACAAATTCTTCCCCAACAACGGCGTGGGCATGCCCGACAACCTCCGTGTGGGCGACAACATGTTCTGCGACGAGAACGGCGACGGTGTGCTCGACTACAACGACTACATCTTCCTCGGCTCCGACACCCCCGAAATCAGCTACTCGTTCAACTTCGGCGTGAACTGGAAGGGCATCGACGTGAACTTCGTGTTCCAGGGTGCGGCCAACCGCTTCATCTACCGCGGCATCAACAACCTCACAGTGCCCATGCGCAACTGGTACACCAACACTGCCAACGCATCTGTAGGCAACGTGTGGTCACCATCCAACCCCGACGCATACTTCTCGCCCTACATCGTGGACAATGCCATCAACAACTACAACTATCAGGCATCGTCGCTCACAGCCCAGGACGGCCGCTACCTGCGTCTGAAGAACGTGACCGTAGGCTACACCTTCCCCGCAAAATGGATGAAAGCCACCCACTGCCTCACCAACGCCCGCGTGTACATCACCGGCGAGGACCTCTGGGAAACCACCAAGATGCAGGACGGCTACGACCCCGAAGCCGGACGCTCGGCCGATTCCGGTTTCAGCCGCTACCCCTTCACCCGCAACTGGACATTCGGTCTGAATCTCACATTCTGATCCACTGCTGAACCTTAACAAAAATCAACATCGGCCTCCGCGCCGATAAAACAAAGAAAAACAAGATTCAAATGAAAATCAAAAAATATATAACCGCCGGATGCCTCGCAGCCATGGCCACCCTCCTGCCCTCATGCATGGACCTGGAGCCCAAGGCTGAAATGTCCGACAACCATGTGTGGAGCACGGCCGAGAACTTCCAGCTCTTCGCCAACCAGTTCTACGGATGGCTCCCCAACCTGGGACGCGGCGTGCAGGACAACGTCCACAGCGACTTCCGCAGCGACCTCCTCTGCACCACCAACGTGAACCCCTGCAGCCAGGGCACCAACACCATCCCCACCGGCGACGGTCTCTACAACGGCAACTTCAAGAACATCTACTACTGCAACCTGCTGCTGAAAAACGCTCCCGATTTCAGCGACCAGGAAGCCATCAAGGTTCCCGTGGCCGAAGCCAAGTTCTTCCGCGCCATGAACTACTTCGAGCTGGTGCAGACATTCGGCAACGTGACCCTGCTCACCGAACCGCTCGACATCGACTCCGAAGCCCTCTATGGCCCCCGCACCGACCGCTCTCAGGTGATCGACCTGTGCGTACAGGATCTCCTCGATGCTGAAGCAGCCCTGCCTGAGCAGCCCACCGAGAACGGACGCCTCTGCAAGGACGCAGCCCGTGGCCTTCTGAGCCGTGTGGCCCTCTACGAAGGCACATGGCAGAAATTCCACACCGACGGCGCCAACGCCACCTCGACCAACGCCCGTGCGGCTTCCCTGCTGAAAATCGCCGCCGATGCCGCCAAGCGCGTCATAAGCGGAGCACGCTACTCGCTGTTCAAACCTGCAGCCCTCGGCACCGAAGCCTACCGCTACATGTTCATTCTCGAGGATGAGCAGTGCAACCCCGCCGGCCTGGTGAAAGCCGACAACCACGAGTACATCCTGGCACGCCGCCAGCGCACCGAGGACAAATGCGTGATGAACATCACCCACGCCCTCACCACCACCTACAACTTCTGGGCAACCCGCAAACTCGCCGAGATGTATGTGTGCCAGAACGGCCTCCCCATCAAGTACAACGGCACCGTAAACCCTCAGTTCAAGGGCAACGACGTCAGCAGCGCCGCCGCCGAATATCAGAACCGCGACAACCGCATGAACAACACCCTGCTCATGCCCGGCACAAAATTCTTCGACAACGAGCGCTCGCGCACAGCATGGAACGACACCGATTTCGACGATTCCAAAAAATACTTCACCGCTGGCGCACCCACCAATGCATCGGGTTATGCACCCCGCAAATGGGCCACAGAGCGCCGCGTAGCCGACCAGTACGAAAGCTACGATTACCCCGTGATCCGTCTGGCCGAGGTTTATCTGAACTATGCCGAAGCCATGTTCGAGCTCAACAACCGCATCGACAACGCCGACCTCAAATGGCTCAACGAGGTGCGCAAACGCGTCAACCCCAACATGACCGAGTTGAGCAACGAACTGGTAAGCGCCAACGGCCTTAGCATGCGCGATGAAATCCGCCGCGAACGCACCGTGGAACTCTTCCTCGAAGGCTTCCGCATCGACGACCTCAAACGCTGGGCCACCGCTCCCGAAGAGATGTCGAAGGACCTCACAGGCGTTCAGATCACCGGCACATGGTACGAGACAGGCTGGGCCGACCACGCAGGCCGTCCCCTCGATGCCGACGGCTGCATCATCCTCTACACCGACCGCGGTGCGTGGAAGCAGACCTCCAAGCTCTACCTCTATCCCATCCCCAGCGACCAACTTCAGCTCAACCCCGCACTCGAGCAGAACCCGGGCTGGTAAACCGGCAATAACTTTCAAACACAACATCAGAATCACAGAATAACATGAAATTCTTAAAATTCCGAAATATAGCAGGTGTTCTCGCAACAGCGGCCATGGCGGTTTCGCTCTGTGCCTGCGATGACGACGAGCCGGCCCAGCTCACCGAGGCCATCTACCCCTCGTCGGTCGAGCTCACCTTCCCCGATGAAGTCAAGCACATCGTCTACAACGACGAGAGCGGCATCCAGGTGCTCCCCATGATCAAGGGTGAGACCTACCGCCTGTCGGCTCTGCTCCATCCCGACAATGTTACTTTCCAGGACAAACTATGGATGACTTCCAACCCCCAGAACGTGGCTGTGGATGCCGACGGTAACATCACCGCCCTCTCCTCCGAAGGCGACGGCTACTCGATGATCACCGTGGCACCGGACCCATACATCTCCGGCTCCGGCATCAGCGCCTCCATCCGTGTGCGTGTGAGCGATGCCCTTGTTCCTGCCACCCAGATTGTGGTAAGCTCCGACAACGATGCCATCTACGCATCGCAGACCATGCAGATGAAAGCCAGCATCCTCCCCGCCGACGCCACCTACCGCACCGTGCGCTGGACCTCGTCGGACGAATCTATCGCCACCGTGGATGAGAACGGTGTCGTGACCGGTATGGTTACGGATGCAATTCTCGCCCAGGTCACCATCACCGCCACCGCCATCGACGGTTCGGGCGTGAGCGGCTCGAAGGCCATCACAATCATGCAGATTGTGCAGCCCCAGCAGATCACCATCGACCAGGCGTTCGCCAAGGGCAACTACGAATGTGCAATCAACGAGCACAAAGTGGCTCTTGACTTCACGACAGTGCCCGCACAGGCCACAACCAACCTCATCGAATGGACCTCGTCCGACGAATCTATCGCCACCGTGGCCGACGGCGTCGTGACATTCAACAAGAACGGCATGTTCGGCGACTTCACCATCACCGCCAGATGTCCCGAGACCGGCAACACAGCCACCATCGAGATGACCCTCCCGGCCGGTCTGCACCGCGAACTCTTCCTCAATGAGGACGACTACGTATGGAAGGACAACACCGGCGGCAGCAAGACCGTATGGCACCCCGGCTACATCACCATCACCGCCACCGGTTCCGACAAGCTCCGTCAGGACTTCAAGTGCTTCGAAAGCGTCTATCTGCACGCAGGCAACTATCCTATCATCGCCATCCGCATGCACGACCTCATGGATGTTCCCGAAGTGACTGCCCGCAACATCACCCTCGACACATCCGGCAAATGCGAAGGCAAGGACTTCAAGGGCGGTCTGAACGGCACCAACAACAAATGGGCGCACGACTGGAAGATTGACGACGGCACACACGTGTTCATCTACGACCTGGCCACCCAGAACTTCCAGACCGGCGGCAAACTGCCCACCACAGCAGTGGCTACATTCGGAACATTCCAGTTCAAGTATACCGACATCAAACCGGCCACAACTCCGCTTGACTACGAAGTACACTGGGTACAGACCTTCAGGACCCTCGAGGATGTGGAGAACTACATCGCTTCCGAAGGCCGCACCATCGAGAATAAAATCAAATAAAATTCCGACACAGTTTTCCACCGGAGCGCCGCATGGCTCCCCCCACGGGGCGCTCCGATTAAAACGAATCATACAACAATGAAAATCCAGATATTATCTTTCCTGACCGCCGCTGCCATTGCCGCCGGCATGACCTCCTGCCAGGAAAACGAGTATGGTGTGGTCGACCTCACCCCCGTAGAACGCTACACTCCGGTCGACGGACAGTACACCTACAACCACCCCTGCGTGCTCTACAACCAGGCCGATTTCGACCGCGTGAAGAACTCGCTCGCCGATGGTTCCGCACCTCAGGCCGTCAAGGACGAACTGGCCGCCCTCAAGTCCAGCCGTCATGTCGACAAGAACTACACCCCCAACCCCACCACCGACGTGCGACGCGGCATTTCAGGCGATGAGAACTACACCATCGCCATGCGCGACGCAGCCGCCGCCTACCAGATGGCTCTGCTGTGGCAGGTGACCGGCGAGAACGAGTATGCCGATGCAGTGGTCCGCATCCTCAACGCGTGGGCCAACACCTGCACCCTCGTCACCGGTAACACCAACAAGGCTCTCGCCGCAGGCGCACAGGGCTACACATTCGCTGCCGCAGGCGAAATTGTGCGCAAATACAGCGGCTGGGCTGCCGATGACTTCAACAAATACAAGCAGTGGATGAAGGATGTATGGGCTTCCGTCTGCCTCGACTTCCTCGAAACCAAATACAACACCTGCGACACCCACTACTGGTCTAACTGGGATCTGGTTACCCTCAACGCATATCTGGCCATCGGTATCCTCACCGAGGACAACACCATGGTCAACTACGTTGTGAACTACTTCAACAACGGCAAAGGCAACGGCGCCGTGAAGAACCTTGTGAACGCATTCCATGTGAACCCGCTCGACCCCACCGAAACCATCGGTCAGAATCAGGAGAGCGGACGTGACCAGGGACACGCCATGATGTCGTGCATGGTGGCAGGCACACTGGCCCAGATGGCCTACACCCTCTACAAGGACAACACCCAGATCAAGGAACTCGACTTCTTCGCCGCCAACGACAACGCACTGATGAAGATGGCTGAATATGTGGCTCTCACCAACCTTCGCGACGGTTCGGACAATGCCAACAAGAACGGCCTGTGGGTAATCTCGGCCGACAAGATTCCTTTCACCACCTACAACTACTGCATCGACTGCGCATGCAACGGCGGACGTCCCCACGACCACGGTGCAGTGCAGGAAACATTCGCCGACGACGGCGGCCGCGGAGGTGTACGTCCCGGATGCGAAATCTATCTCCACCACTATGCAAAGGTGAAAAACCTCGGTTCCGGCTATAAGTACATCAAACAGATGGCCGACAAGATGCGCCCCGAATGCGGTTCAGGCGACACCCGCTACTCTCTCAACTCCGGTGGCTACGACCAGCTCGGCTGGGGCACACTGATGCTCTACACCGAATAATAAAAACACTCTGACTCTCACAACGGGGAGGCACGATGAACCAACCCCTCACCCTGCCTCCCCGTTTCTCTTTAACCAACAATCCAATCATACCACCCGACTCCATGAAACATTTCTGCGCAGCCATAGCGCTCACGGCAGCACTGGCATCTCAGGCCGAGATAATCACCTACCCTGCAGGCCAGGGAGTTGAAACCAACAACGACTTCACAGTGGAAGTGCGTCAGTCCGACGGCCCGTGGCAACCGGTGTGCACCTATCCCGTAAAGGTTGACGAGGTGCTAAACGCCCGGCACAATGTACGCATGGCGTCGATGGCCTACTTCGATTTCGACGGCGGTGCCGTTGAAGTGAAAGTGACCTCAAATAGCTCGGTGCCCGTCGATTCCGTTCGTGTGCGCCCGCTCTCACGCGGCATCCGGCCGCAAACCGACGGCAACGAGGTGACATTCACCATCGACCGCCCCGACAACCTCTCGGTGGAAGTGAACGGCGACATTTTCCACAATCTCCATCTTTTCGCCAACCCCATCGACTCTCACCGGCCTACAACCGGACAGATCAAGAACCTCAAAAAGCAGAAAAACCTCATATACTTCGCTCCCGGCGTGCACAATCTGCCCGGCGACAGCCTGCGCCTCGCCTCCGGCACGACAGTCTACATCGACGGGGGTGCACGTGTCAACGGCCGTCTCATTGCCGACAGCGTGCGCGACGTGCGCATCTACGGGCGTGGCGAAGTGCATCCGCAGGGACGCGGCGAGGGT
>OHPP01000858.1_pt1 | contig 16366 bp, 10 predicted proteins | sample 1577731 | NCBI WGS metagenome assembly OHPP01 (sample SAMEA3879536, study PRJEB24766) | human gut metagenome | biome: human-associated habitat; feature: feces | place: USA | collected 1985/1987
TGCATGTGTTAAGCACGCCGCCAGCGTTCATCCTGAGCCAGGATCAAACTCTCATGTTAAAAAGTTGATCTCAGTCAAGTTAAACTTGGCTAATTCGTTCATTCAGATAGAATCTGAATTTACTGTTTTAAAGGTCTTCAATTTTCATTGAAGCGTTCTGATTGATTCTCAAAATCTTTCAAGGTTTCTCACTGTTCAGTTATCAATGTTCTTTGTTTTGCTCTCTTGCGACAGCTTGTTTATTTTATCAAATCGCTGTTCGTTTGTCAAGCACTTTTTTATTTTTTGAACTTTGTTTTAAGTTCTCTGTCTTGCGACAGCTTGTTTATTCTATCAAAATGTTTTGCATTTGTCAAGAACTTTTTTCATAACTTTTTCAACTTATTTTCAAAGCAATATCTATAAAGTCATGTCTGTAAAATGCAACTCACAAGCTCTACAACTCAATGTGTCCCGCGCGTCAGCTTTGATATAATATCATCCCGGCACACATATGTCAACGGATTTTCTGCAATTAATTAAAGTAGTAAAACTACCTCAAAAAACACAAATTTTCTAAATTGTCTGTTTATTATATACAATTCTCACAATTACTATCTGACAGCCTCTATCGCTTCCTTGATATTTGCCACACCGACAATCTCAATTCCATTAATATGCGACACTCCTGCAAGACACACTTTGGGAACAATACACTTTTTAAAGCCAAGCTTCTTTGCCTCCGCCACACGCTGCTCGGACATGGTAACTCCGCGCACCTCTCCGCTTAAGCCCACCTCTCCAAAGCATATGGTATCCTCACGCACTATAATATCCTTTTTGCTTGATGCGATTGCAAGCACTATCCCAAGGTCTATCGCCGGTTCGTTCATCCTTATACCGCCTGCTATATTCACATAAGCGTCACAGTCTGACAGTGACAGGTTGGCTCTTTTTTCAAGGACCGCCATGAGTAGATTTACTTTATTATAATCTGTACCATTTGCTGTACGCCTTGGATTATTAAAAAAACTGTGACATACAAGAGCCTGTATCTCGAGAAGTATCGGGCGGCTTCCCTCTATGGAACATGTGACAATTGATCCTGATGCTCCCTCTGGCTTACCGCTAAGCATATACTCCGACGGATTTTCCACCTCAACAAGTCCCTCCGCCTTCATTTCAAATACGCCTATCTCATTGGTCGAACCAAATCTGTTCTTAACACCTCTAAGTATCCTGTACGACTCATACCTGTCACCCTCAAAATAAAGCACAGTATCAACCATATGCTCTAACGTCCTCGGCCCCGCAACCGCACCATCCTTTGTCACATGTCCTACTATAAAAACAGAAATACCCAGAGTCTTTGCAAGCTGCATAAGCACTCCGGTTGTCTCCCTGACCTGTGAGACACTGCCCGGTGCCGACGCTATCTCCTCATTGTACATAGTCTGGATGGAATCTATTACAACAACCTCCGGTTTTTTTCGTTGAACCACGTCCTTTGCTATATCAAGACTTGTCTCACATAAAAGCTCCAGTGAATCCGTAAAATCACCAAGTCTGTCGGCACGCATCTTTATCTGATGCAGGGATTCCTCACCTGACACATAAAGTAATGGCACCTTTTTTTGTGAAAGTTCCCTGCATACCTGAAGTAGAAGCGTGGATTTTCCTATACCCGGATCTCCTCCCACAAGCACAAGTGACCCCCTCACAATTCCTCCACCAAGCACTCTGTCAAACTCGGCTATACCTGTCACTATACGCTCCTCTTTCTCGCTTTTTACTGCCGAAAGAGGCAGAACCTGTGCCGCCTTTGATTCTTTTTTTACTTTTCCCGACGAGCTTATCGACTTTTTATCTACGGTTTCCTCTACAAATGTATTCCATTCCTTACAGGCCGGGCACTGTCCCATCCATTTTGCCGATTCATAACCACATTCCTGGCAGAAAAATACAGAGGTCTTTCCTTTTGCCATATTGTTCTCCTTTATAAAATACAAAAAGCCCGGCTTTCACCGGGCTAAAAATATGCTCTATTTTCTTGATACTTTGATATCGACTGAATCAACACCCTCAAGCTCTACGCTTAAGCTGAGCTTGCCGCCGAGATTTGTCTTCATAGTACCTGCAACAGCTCCAGCTATATCAATTTCGTACTCTGCCTCCTCTTCAAGGCCAAGAGTAATCTGAGCATCCTCAGGTCCCTCCACAGTAAATGTCACTGTATCAGCAGTCTCCTCGAAATCCATAACCGCTGTTCCCGGAACAGACTCGTATACAAAGAGTCCGTTTCTTTCGAGCTTTGTAATCTCCTTAAAGGTCTTTACCTTGTAGATATCTCCATCCTTTTCAAAATTGTCAAGCTTTGCCTTTGCAGCCAATGTATAATCTCCGAAGCTGAGCTTTCCGTTTTCCTCAGTACGGATTAATTCACTTATTACAGCCATTTTTATCCTCCCGTAGCTATATTGATATATTAATTATAAATCCAATTCTACTCAACAGTCAATGAAATTTGTTTGTTTTTCGTAGAAATTATTACCTTATTGCCGCGCTTAATTTTGCCGGTAATAATATCCTCTGACATACGGTCTTCAATCTCCTCCTGAAGCTTTCGTTTAAGAGGTCTTGCGCCATATTTTCTGTCATAGGCTTTGTCCACGATAAAGGATTTTGCACTGTCGCGCACTGTGAGCTCTATATCAAGCTGTTCTTTACAGCGTTTCTTAAGCTCCTTTACAAGAAGTGTCACTATATGCTTCATGTCATCCTTGTTGAGAGCTCTAAATACAATAGTCTCGTCGATTCGGTTCAAAAACTCAGGTTTAAATATACGGCGGACCTCCTCCATGACACTGTTCTTCATACGCTCGTGATCCTGCTTTTCGTCATCACCTGCACCAAATCCAAGGCGCTTTGGCTCTATAATAGAAGAAGCTCCTGCATTTGATGTCATGATGATTATTGTATTCTTGAAATCAACCGTGCGCCCCTGTGAATCAGTGATTCTACCATCATCAAGCACCTGTAAAAGTATATTGAACACATCAGGATGTGCTTTTTCTATCTCATCAAACAGTATAACAGAAAAAGGATTGCGTCTGACCTTCTCTGAGAGCTGTCCGCCCTCCTCATGGCCCACATATCCCGGTGGTGAACCAATCATCTTTGAAACACTATGCTTTTCCATGTACTCTGACATGTCAACACGTATCATGGCATCTTCTTTGCCAAAGACAGCCTCAGCAAGCGCCTTTGACACCTCCGTCTTACCTACTCCTGTCGGTCCCAAAAACAGGAATGAGCCAATCGGCTTCTTAGGATCCTTTAAACCAACACGGCCTCGTCTGACTGCCTTTGCAACAGCAGAAACAGCCTCCTCCTGTCCTATTACACGCTTGTGAAGTATCTGTTCAAGCTTTGCAAGTCGTCCTGCCTCTGACTCTGTAAGCTTATTTACAGGTATTTTGGTCCATCCCGATACTACATCCGCTATCTCATTTTCGCCGACTACAGGCTGATTTTTGGCTCCTGTGCGACGATTCTTTCTGATAAGCTTCTGCTGTTTATTTTCAAGCACTTCCTTTTCTGACATAAGCGCGCCGGCAGCTGCGAGATCTCCTTTCGACAAAGCATTTTCCACCCGGTTCTGCTTATCTGTTATCTCTTTTTTCAGAGCAAGCAGCTCGTCAGATGATGTCAGATTCTTAAGCCTTATCCTGGCTGCCGCTTCATCCATCAGGTCTATCGCCTTATCAGGTAAAAATCTGTCATTTATATATCGTGCAGAAAGGTTTACTGCTGCTTTCACACCCTCATCTGTTATGATGACACCATGATGCTTTTCATAGATTCCCTTTAATCCTGTGAGTATCTCTATTGTCTCATCCACACCCGGCTCCTCAACCATCACCGGCTGGAAACGGCGCTCAAGCGCAGCATCCTTTTCCACGTATTTGCGGTACTCTTCTATGGTAGTGGCGCCGATTACCTGTACCTCGCCTCTGGCAAGCGCAGGCTTTAATATGTTAGATGCATCTAACGACCCTTCTGCTCCTCCTGCACCTATTATAGTGTGAAGCTCATCAATGAAAAGCAGTACATTTTTGGCATTTGAAACCTCGCTTATCACCTTCTTGATACGCTCCTCAAACTCACCACGATACTTTGATTTGGCTACAAGCCCGGACATATCAAGAGAAACCAGTCTCTTTCCCAAAAGAATATCCGGAACATTGCCACTGACTATATCCTGCGCAAGTCCTTCTACTATAGCGGTCTTGCCCACTCCCGGCTCTCCAATCAGACATGGATTGTTTTTGCCACGGCGGCAAAGTATCTGGATAACGCGCTCCATCTCCTTTTTTCTGCCTATAACAGGGTCAAGAAGCCCTGCCTCTGCCATATCTGTCAAATCTCTGGAATACTGATCTAATACAGGAGTTGCAGAATTGTATGATGTACCATAGCTTTTCATCAGATCCCTGTATGCAGACGGATCCTCACCCATCGCACCAAGAATATCTATAAACATCTTCTGACTGTTAACACCCATGGTGTTTAAAAGTCTTGCAGCTGCACAGTCTCCCTGCAGTACTATAGCCATCAGCAAGTGTTCTGTACCTATCTCATTGCACTCAAATCTATCGGCTTCCTCCGATGCGCGCTCCAATACTCTCTGTGTCCTTGGTGAATAGCCATCCCTGTCCATCACTTCGATGTTATCCCCCGGTGAAATCAGGTCTTCAATCATCGAAATAAGCTTATCATATTCCACATTGCAGGCTGTTAGAATCTCAGCTGCCACACCGGTGCCCTCTTTTATAAGGCCAGCCAGTATGTGCTCTGTTCCAACATAGCTGTAATTCATTTTCTTTGATATACGTGCAGCCAAATCTATTGCTTTTTTAGCCTTACTTGTATATGGTTTCAAGTCATATCCTCCAGTCATATTCACTAATTTAAGTCGATGAACTGCAAATCATCATCTTCGCTGTCATCTTCATTATCATCCTTTGCACTGCTGTCTATAGTCTCAGACGGCTTATTTCCCTCATTGACAAAGCCATCAAGTGCCATTTGAAGCTGATTCTTTAAAGCATCCTCATCAGCATCGTTTTCTGTGTCAGAAACGTTTTCCTGCCTTGAATCGTCTTTTAAATCAAACTCAGAGTTTTCATTCTCAACAGCTTTCTTAGAATCAGGTGTAATTTCTACGGTTCTTCCGACATAGGATGCATTTGATATATTTTCATCCGTAGCCATCTTTTGCTCATCTGCAGCACCTTCCGCTGTTTCTTCTGCGACTTCATCTGCCGGCTCTTCTACAGCTTCATCTGCTGTTTCTTCTGCAGCTTCATCCACTGACTCTTCTGCAGCTTCTTCTTCCACTTCATCTAACGACTCTTCTGTAACCTCTTCTTCCGGCTCATCTGCTATCTCGTCCGCAGTTTCATCAGTTGTTTCTTCCAAAGCTTCATTTGATACATCTTCTGCTGCATCATCTACATCATCATCGTCATCATGATAGTCCATTGCCTTATATTTTCTGTTTTTCACAGCTGATACAATAAGCAACAGTAACAGAATAATGATAATAAGAACCAGTATTGCAGCCAAAACAAGATATTTATTGGCAATTCCCGGGACAAGCTCACTCTTTGTTGTATCATTTTCCTCCTGTGCCACTGTAGGTGTACTGAGCTCAGTTCTCATATATGTGCCATCTACGCTATCATATGTGTACCAGCCACTCTCACCATTGTCATTCATAGCGTATATGAGGTAAAAATCCTTTGTCTGATCATCGGTTTTTTCGCCTTTGGTCTGGTAGGCTGTTGCCACACCCTTGCCCTCTATGGAGAGCGATATCTCATTATATCCCTCAGGCACATCATCCACCTTAGGCAGTAAAACCACTATAAAATGTGACTCTGAATTGATACGGACAAACTCATATGCTGTATTCTGTGCTGCATCATATACAAAAAGTCCATTGCCGCTTTCCGACTGTAAATACACAAGCGTGATATCACCAAAGGTGCCATGAAGGGTATTGTATTCAAGTCCGTCAATCACTGTCTTTGAGTGCTCAAAGCCTTCAGGAACAACATCCTCCGGAATGTCATTTACCATAGTCCACTCTGTGCCATTTATATCAAACTTCTTCCAGTTATCCTGCTTATCTGCATTCTCCGGATCATCCTCGGCTCTTCTGGTAACAACTATATTGTATGTGCTTGTGCTGCCGTCCTCTGCTGTCACAACAACGCTGACCGTATTCTCTCCAACCTCAAGTGAATCATTGCCTGTGACTGATGTCACACTCGCCTTGGAATCAGCCGGATTTGCTGTAACCGCAAGGCTTGAACAGCTGTAATCTACCGTAGCTGTGTAATCCTTTGTCGCAGCAGAAAACTCAGGGGAAAGCGTACCTGCCGAGATAACAAGCGAACCAAGAGATGCGTTTGAGGATTTCTTTTCCTCTTTGTTTTCATTATCTTTATTTGCATTGCTGTCATTGCCGGTATTGCTGCCGGAATTGTCCTTGTTATCCTTGTTGCTGTTTGAATCGTTGTTTGATGAAGCACTTGTTACCGTCACCTTCGTGCTGGCACCGGTAATTGTACCTCCGGCATCGTTACCCTCTGCATCTCCTACAACTGTACAATATGCCTTTATAGTGCAGCTTCCTGCAGCCTTCGCCGTAAACGAAAATGACCGCGATGTCGGGTATTCCGGTCCCGCTGCATCACCAATATTTGCCACACCATCTCCACCGTTACTCAGTACTCCCTCGTCGGAGCTTGAGATAACTACAGTGCCAAAATATCCTGACGGCATAGAAACCGTCACCTTGACTGTTTTTCCAACAGCTACAGAGCTTGAGCTGACACTTAATCCAAGTCCCTGCGCATATACATGCTCGGCAGGTGTGAAAACAAGCATCACTGCCACAACAAGTGATAATATACATCCAAATAATTTCTTCATATCTTTCCTCACATTTCTAATTCTGCGATATCTTTGATTTGCCCAGTATGTGTCTGTTCATGATTATCATATCAAGGGCATTTCCACCATCACCCTTTCTGTTGGCATCAGCTGCCTCCAGATAAGCACCTGTGAGTGTTCCCTTTCCTAAAATATGTCTGTTGAGCTTAATCATATCAAGGGCATTTACAGCACCGTCACCATTGATATCTCCATATACAACAATATCATATGTCTTTTTCAGGTTACCCGAAGCATCATAAACAGCCACTTTATTGCCTGTTGCAACCTTTCCGCTGTTTTCTGAGCCTGAGCTTGTCAGAAGCTTTACAGTACCTGATGCTGATACTGCTATATTCTTCACAAAATCAGCTGCACCGGTTCCAGGCTCAATGCCTGTAATATAAGTACCTATACTGTATTTACCTGATGTTATGTTTACATCTGTATTATTTTGGTTATTATTGTTCTGATTATTATTGCCACCTGCATTATTTGCAGATGCCGCCTGCCTGTTTATATTGATAGTGTATGTTCTTGTATCACCGCTTTGCGACTTGCAATTTACCTTAATTGTATTATTTCCGACAGCAAGCGAATAGCTTCCTGTGCCTGAAACACCACTGTTTCCTGAAACTGCATCTGCCGAAACAGTCACTGAGCTTATAGCATTTGAAACAACTGCTGAATAGTTTGTTGTCGCTCCATTGAAGGCCGGTGTGAGTGTTACACCACTTATCGCAAGCGACTGCAGATAGTTATTGGTATCACCAGCTTTATCGAAGCCCACTGCTGACGATGGCATATTGTTGTATACAGGTATTTTAAATACAAAAGCCTGATTCTTGTCTGAATATCCTTTAGCCAGACTCTGTCCCTCAGTAAGAGCCGCTGTGGCATTGCCCATGTACTGATGGAAATACAGCGAGCTTGTATTTACTACATTAAACTTCTCAAAATACAGTGTATTTTGACCCTTATTTATATAATTGCTGCCCACCTTTACAGCTCCGCCGCTTATGGACTTTACTCTTGTATTCCAGCCCTGCTTCTTGGCAAAAGACAGACCATTTTTATAAATCTTATCCTTCGTGTTTCCGGTTGCATTAAAATTAAAATAATTATAATATCCTTCGTATCCGGAATATGTACCCGAAATAAGAGGACTCGTTCCCTTTTGTCCCTGCTCCTGCTTTAAACGCGATGCTATATGGTATGCACTTACTCCGCTGCTCTTTGCCACATCCATGAATGTGCTTGCATAATTGATTTTCTCACCATTGTTGGAATAGGTCTTTGTTCCCTCCATAAATGTGCCTTTTACTATGGACTGAACACCTTCAAGTGCCTCATTCGGACTGTATGCCAGACTCTGAAACTGAAAAATATTGGTCTCATCAAGAAAATTCCTTGGATCCATGAGATAAGCAATATAGGCACTGCTTGCTGACACCCATCCCGGTTCGTACTCAACCCACGTATTTGTTGACCAGTTATATGCTCCGGCAGCTGTGGATTTCTTGGAATTGTCTGCTGATTTGGATACCAGATTAAGTCCGTTTACACTTTCATTTTCAATCACCGTATCCCAATTCAAACCTGTATTTACAGCCTCAAATGTCCATCTTGGATACTTATTGTGAAGAGCTGTAAGGTTTGGAATATAGCTGTCAGGAAAGCCTGCATTCTTCATAGCCGTGACAAAATCAGTATTGTCTCCGCTATTATTGTATGTCACCTTTATGTATGTACTGATAGTCCAGCCCGTAAATGCCTTGCCGTTTAAAGTACCCTTGACATTGTACCAGACCACACCGTTTACCCTGGTCTCTCCAATTATGTCAACCTGATGGTTCCAGTTGAGTGAGACAACCTTGGTAGTGCCGGATGTGCCTGCTGCATTGCGGACATACACATTGCCACCTGTAATCGTACCTGTAGCATATGCTCCCGATGCAGCTGCAAGGGCAATCTGCTCCTCATTATTCTGCTGTATGGCATCCGCATTGCCGGTGTCTGCCGAAGCATCCCCTGTCTGCGCATTGTCTGATGCAGCTGTACCTGCTGATACAAAATCAGACCTGATATAGCTGACACACTCCTCATTATTTGCTGCCAGATTGTACTTTGCCTTGTACCACACCTTGCCGTCTGCGCCTGTGGTCTGCTCAAGAATAGTAATATCCTTGCCGTTTGAAAGCTTGTGCTCCAGCTCATACTCTGTTCCCGGTCCGCTTCTCGCCGCTACCCAGTATCTCTCATCACACACAACCTTAGCCGCCTGATCCGCATAGACTGCTATGCTGCTGTATGGTGCCAGGTCACATGCAGCTAATGACAATGTAACGACAGAGGCTGCCAGAAATTTATTTATCTTTATCATCAAATCCCATCTTTCTTATGTGCATTGTTTACATTAATCCATTATCTATTTAATTATAATAGAATATGACCTTTGTATCAATGTATTCGGCAGAAATTTATTATTTTTTTTTAAGGTATACATCGAATTGCATGCAAGCATGCATCGATGATACCTTTTGACCCTTTAATCAAAAAACTCCCTTCAACGTGCAGCTCATGCTTACGTTTCAGGGAGTTGTCTGATTCATATTCTGCTTATTCTTACTGTCTCTTGTAGCTTTTCTAGCTGAACAGAGATTTTATCTTATCCCATAAATCCATGAAAAAGTTACCAATCTTTTCCCAGAAGCCCGGGTCATTTATCTTATCGCCAAGCTTTGATGCCCAGTCCTGTGCCTGGTTGATGACTGAATCCCAGTCGATATTGGCATCCTTAAGCTTCATAAGAAGCGATGTCAGCTTTGCAATATCATCATCAGAAAGCTTCAGGTCGTAATCCTTTGCAGCCTCCTTTATCGCATCCTTTATCTGGCTCTCATCCTTGAGCCTTCCATCGGCAAGCTGCTTCTTTAGGTCTGCAATCATTGCCTCGATATCCTGCGAATCGCCGTCAATGCTCTTGTTGAGCTCTCCTGTTGTGACAAGCTCATCCATCGCTGCGTCTGTCACCTTGTCGTCAAGCTTCTTGCCTGTCATCTCCTCGTATGCCTTTAGTGTACCTACAAGTGCTGCCGTTCCGGAAATAGGGAAAGGTCCTGCGACTATGATTTTAGCATCAGCTATGCCTGCTGTGGCAAGCGCATTCTTGTACATTCCTACTGTACAGTAATTGATATTGTGTGTGGAAACACTAAGACCCGCACCCTTTTTATCCTCTGTAATGAGTACTGAGGAAAGTGACCTTGTGCCAATCTCGCTCTTGCTGATGTATGAATCGAGGTACTTGTGCTCCTCATCATTATTTACATAGACCACATCGTATTTGTCCAGATCGGTGAGCTCGATTCCCATAAATCCAAGCACTGTCGCTCTCTGATCCGGTGTGAGGTCTGCTCCAAGACTTAAGTATGGCTTATCATTTTTGCTGATTGTCACCTTGTCGTTTGCCTCACTGCCGGCTGGCGTTGTACTGTCTGCAGTACTGTCTGTGTTACTCTTATCAGCTGCGTCACTGCCTGATACATCAACGCTTGAAACTGTATCAGTCTGCGTAGCTGTCTCTGTTGCAAATACAGCCGGATTCATTGTAAACAATGTCACCGCAGCAAGCACGCTACATACAATACTCTTTGCTTTTTTCTTTATTGATCTAATCATTTTTCCTCCAATCTACTGCTCTATATCATACGAAATTGTAAAGCTGCTTCCGTCGAAGCTGACATCTGCCATGCTTCCGCATACCACAGGCATCATCGGCGACATATGACCTATATCCAGATCCATGATGATTGGCACATTAAACTCTCTAAGCAGTGATGAAAGCGCCTGTCTGTGGTCTATGCCAAACATTTCCTCTCCGAAGTGCGCCGGGCGTCCGATGAGAAAGCCCTTTACATTTGAAAACCATCCTGCATTTTTCATCTGCCACATAGCCCTTCTCATGCCCATCACATTAAGGTCACAAGCCTCAAGGAACCATATGATACCATCATCACTGTAGCGCTCATTAAATTCCCTTACATGGTCAAACGATGTACCAAGCAGATTGATAAGACAATCCATGCAGCCACCAAGCAGCCTGCCTCTCATGGTAAGCCTGCTTTCCTTTGCCACCGCAGGAATAGAGCTGATGCACGACTTTTCAGTCAGGTTGTAACCCACAAACGGAGCATTCTCATCCTTTATCGATTCCTTCTCCCACATAGGGTAATTGGTAAATGAAAGCTTCCTGCCACAAAGCAGATCAAACGCATCGGTAAGTGACTCATGCCACACCTCCATGCCAAAGCTGCCCGCACACGGCCCGTAAATACCTGCTGTATCTGCAATAGTAGCCTCCAAAAATGTGAAATTCGTGTTATCGGAATAGCCCATGTACCATTTCGGCTTTGACTGCTTCACGCGCTCAAAATCAATATAAGGCACTACCTCGCACATCAGCTCGCCACCACCACAGGATATAAGCACATCACTGTCAACAGAAGCATAGCTCTCGTTCAGCTCTTCTGCGCACTTCTTAGGTGTATTGCTGATACCTATGCCACTGTCGCACCTGCAGTTAGGTCCCTCTATCGTCTTATAACCCATGCTGTGAAACCTTTTAATGGCATTGTCAAAGGCACTCCTGTACGGCTCTGTTGTACAGCCCATCGAAGGCGCCACAAAGCCTATTGTTCCTCTATCCTTTAGAAATTCAGGGTATCTCATGTTTCTATCATCCTATCACTATTATTTACATATCTAAGCTTCTGTCTGAAGTAAAATATGTAGGATTTTATCATTTCTGTCCAGGTCATTTTACTGTCATAATTAAATGTCGTCGTGTACTGCAAATGCTGTCTGTTGCACCAGTTGTATATATCATGCAGACTTATCGAATCAACATGCTTTATATTGTTCATAAACACCTTAACCTTTGAAAGCTCATCCTCACTGTCAATGTATAGATGAAAGATAGTATTCGGACATTCAATTATTATCTGCTGTTCTTCTATATTTTTCATCACTGTATCCTCTATTGAATGATGTATCCTGTGTGATTAAAAACATTATCGTCTGTCACACCGGGATGTGAGTAATAACAAAATATCGTAACTGTTCAGTACCTTCACAGTTAAAAAATATCACATAACCATAGTACTACACCGACGTCACAAAATCCAGTCATTTTTCCCTGCCAATTCTTACTATTTTATTAAGAAAAACGGTAAATATTATACTCCCTCACAGTCAAATGCCGGAATGAAGCTGTCCTTTGCCACGTCACCCTCCTGTATAAATGCATTCGTGATTCCTATTTCGAGGGCATAGTTAACAAGTCTTTCATACTCTCTCTTTGTCACTGTGCGGTTTATCTCAGGATAATCCTTTAGTGCAATCGGCGTAAACTGGCTCATCATGCTTATATATACGTGATCATGATATGTATCATACAGGTACTTAAGTACAGCCTTTGCATCATTCACATGTCCCGGCAGTAGAAGCTGTCGCACAATAACTCCCTTTTGTATGAGTCCTGTCGCATCGTCAATCACGACATCCGGCTGCTGCCTGACCATCTCTGAAAGCGCCTGCTTTGCGACAGACGGATAATCTTTTGCCCTTGAATACATTGCCGAAAGCGTACTGTCCATATATTTAAAATCCGGAAGATACACATCCACTATGCCCTCAAGCAGCTTTAGCTCTGTCACATTTTCATATCCGCTCGTATTGTATATAATAGGAAGCTTCATGCCACGGCTTTTTGCATCGTTTACCGCCCACACTATATCAGGGATATACTGCCCCGGTGTGACCAGATTGATATTATTTGCGCCTTTGTCAGCAAGTTCCATAAAGATATCACTCAGCCTCTCTTTACTGATTACCTTTCCCTCTTTTCCGTCAGAAATCTCCCTGTTCTGGCAGAACACGCAGTGTAGGCTGCAGCCTGAGAAAAAAACTGCCCCACTTCCTCTTTTTCCTGATATGCACGGCTCCTCCCAATAATGAAGTGCTGCGCGCGCCACCTTTATTTCAGATGAAACGCCACATACACCTGTTTGTCCGGTGCTTCTGTTTATGCCACATTTTCTGGGACACAATAAGCAATTTTCGTATTTATTCATATTTTTCATTTTAACCCTTGCTAAAAATAATGTTTGATACTACAATCTATATGATTATGCGGTGCATATGCCATGCGCATTCAGTAGTCATTTTAAAATTATACCATAACTATTCTTACAGAAGAGAATAGTTAAAATACACAATAAGGAGATTACAATGAATCAGTCAAACTGTATCGTCGCCCAGTCAGGCGGCCCAACTGTTGCAATCAACGCAAGCCTTGCAGGAGTCATCGCAGGAGTAAAAAGCTCTGAGAAATACGATATCTGCTATGGCGCCGTAAACGGAATACTCGGCATATTAAATGAGAATTATCTCAATCTGTCAGATATTTTTGCAGATGATGCTAATCTTGAAAAGCTTAAGACCACACCTGCCATGTATCTCGGCTCATGCCGTCACAAGCTCCCTGATTACAAGGATGATGATTCACCATATGTATACATCTTCCACCAGTTCGATAAGCTTTCTATAAAAGCTTTCTTTTACATCGGTGGAAATGATTCGATGGATACCGTATTAAAGTTATCCGATTATGCAAAAAAAATCAACAGTGATGTGAAAATTATAGGGATTCCAAAAACCATCGACAATGATCTGTGCATGACAGACCACACTCCGGGCTTTGGCTCTGCCGCCAAATACATCGCATCGAGCATGCTTGAGATAGCCCATGATACCTTTATCTATGCTGTTAAGAGTGTAACAATCGTTGAAATCATGGGACGTGACGCAGGATGGCTCACTGCCGCTTCCGCTCTCGCACGTAATGAGTACAATACAGCGCCTCAGTTCATCTATCTGCCTGAGGTGAATTTCGACAAGGACAAATTTGTTGCCGATATAAAAGAAGCCCTTGCGCACACTAACAATGTAATAGTTGCCGTATCCGAAGGAATACATGACGCAGACGGCTCATACATTACATCATCAAATGCCTCATGCGACCAGTTCGGACACCAGCAGCTAAGCGGTGCCGGAAAGGCTCTTGAGTTCATTGTGAAAGAAAACATCGGTGTCAAGGTTCGCTCAGTAGAGGTAAACGTGCTCCAGCGCTGTGCCTCACATCTTGCATCATTAACCGATATCGAGGAATCTTTTGCTCAGGGTAAAAAGGGTGTCACTATTGCAGCAGAGGGTGTGACCGCATCAATGGTATGCTTAAAGCGCATCTCAAATGATCCTTATCAGGTAGAATACACATATTCTGCTATCAAGGATATCGCAAACGAGGCCAAGTCTGTGCCAAGAGAGTGGATCAATGATGCGGGCAATGATGTGAAGCCTGAGCTTATCGAATACTTAAAGCCACTTATTCAGGGAGAAACCGCTGTAGCCTACAAGAATGGTCTGCCTGACTATATGGATGTGTCACATCTTCACAAATGTAACTGATTTTAGCTGCCGCCTACACCCCGGTTTGGGCAGCAACAGCATATCTCCAAGGAGGTCGATTTACATGAAGAAAAAAGTACTTATAACCTGCGCCGTTGTGCTTGGCGTGATTTTGGCTGTTTATCTTGGCTTTGCCTTTTATTTTAGCAGCCACTATCTGTTCAACACAAAGATTAACTCTGTAAAATACGCAGGGAAAACCGCAAAAGAGGCAATAGAAAAAAATACAGCCCTAAGCCGCGACTATCTGCTCACAATCACTGATAGAAAAGGCAACAGCTTCTCACTTAAGGGACCTGATTTTTCCTATGAATATGTCTCAAACGGTGACGAGGAGCAAATCCTAAAAAGCCAGAATGCTTTTACATGGCCTGTCAGTCTCTTCAAAGCTCAAAACTATACTCTAAAGGGTTCGTCCAAATATGACGATGCCGCTTTGGCGGAAAAGCTCAAGGCTCTTGATATTTTCAGTGATGACTACATTGAAAATCCGGAGGATGCCCACATCGAGATAAAAGACGGCAAATACGATGTGATTGAAGAGAAAAATGGCTGCAAGCCGATATATGACAGCATCCTTGCCGAAGTAAAGGATGCCCTGGACAATGAGCTTCCAAAGCTTAGCTTAAGTGATGACTGTTATGAAGCTCCAAAAATCACAAAGGAAAGCGATACAATCAAAAATGAAAAAGAAGCCCTCGACAAATACACTGCTTCAACCGTCACTTACAAAATTGAAGGTGCCGACGAGAAGCTTGACTCAGCCAAAATCCTTGATATGCTAAGCATCTCAGATGACGGCAGCGTGAGCATAGATGATGCCAAGGTCACTAAATATGTCCAGCAGCTTGCTTCCAAGTACAATACCTTCGGCCGCAAACGCTCATTCAAGACATCGTCCGGTGACACTATTGAAATAGGTGGTGGAGACTACGGATGGGTAGTCAGCAAGAAAAATGAGAAAGCCCAGCTCCTTTCAGATTTAGAGGGAGGCAAGCCAGTGGAAAGAGAGCCTGTTTACGAGCAGACTGCTCTCTACCGAGGCGCCGACGACATAGGTAATACATACATAGAGATTGACTACACAAAGCAGCACATGTGGTATTACAAGGATGGTGCTCTCCAGATGGAGTCTGATTTCGTATCAGGTAATCTCGCCCGTCAGAATGGTTCCGTAGATGGTGTATACAAGATTGTTTACAAGCAGAGAAATGCTACTCTTGTCGGTGAGGGTTACTCTTCTCCTGTCAGCTATTTCATGCCGTTTGCCTACAATATAGGTATCCATGATGCCAGCTGGCGTGATACCTTCGGAGGAACAATTTACAAAACCTCAGGCTCACACGGATGTATCAATGTGCCGCCTGCTTTTGCAGAGCAGCTGTTCAACGCTGTGGATAAGGGCACTCCTGTTGTTGCCTACTACAGAGAGGCTGTCACTCTGACAAACAATGCTGCAAAGATGTCCAATGCATACTCGTATGTAGCTCCTGATGCTGCGCAATAGATGTGGATTGCTTGGTATTTTTCAATAATACGGGAAGACGACCGGCGCACATACCGCGGGAGCGCATACATCCTCCCCCATTTCAGCCACAGCGTAAGGGGCGTAAGTCGCCGGAGTGACTGCCATACAGCATAGGCGCTCTTTCGTAAGCGCATAGCGTAGCTGCCTAGATACTGTAGAATTATGCACACGATACATAAAAATGAGCTCCCACGGATGGGAGCTCAAGGAGAATCGCGCCATGGACGGCGTGTTTCGACGGTTTTGTCGGGCATAGAAGCCCTAAAAGCATAATTCGTACAGTATCTTGGCAGAGTAGCGTAGCGAACGAGAGAACGCCTCTGCTGC
>OHPP01000908.1_pt1 | contig 15465 bp, 13 predicted proteins | sample 1577731 | NCBI WGS metagenome assembly OHPP01 (sample SAMEA3879536, study PRJEB24766) | human gut metagenome | biome: human-associated habitat; feature: feces | place: USA | collected 1985/1987
TGCGATGTTCTGAAATTATGGATTACTTTATTCCCGCCTATACTCCTCAATTACCTCAAGAAACCGCTCTCCATACTTCGCAAATTTATTTTCGCCCACACCTGAAACGTCCAGCATTTCAGGCTTGGAAGCCGGCATTTTTGCTGCCATATCGATCAGGGTCTTGTCACTGAAAATAATATACGGCGGCATGCTTTCCTCACGTGCAATTTCAAGGCGGAGTTTCTTAAGACGTTCAAACAGCTTGTAGCCGGAAGATGTAAGTGTTTCCACACTTTTTGCTTTCTTTTTCGTTTTGGCTGTCTTTTCCGGCTGTTTGTCTTCATCTGTGATCTTAACGAAAACAGAAGCCTCTGGATTTTTCAGACCACTGATATCGCCAAGTTTTAGAACCTGATAATCCCCCACGCGAAGATATCCCTCTAATACCAACTGTTCGATCAAACGTCTTAACAGATTCTTGTTCGTTCCTGCCAGAACGCCGTATGACTTGTAGCGAACAGCTCCTATTTCCTCCAGCCTCGCCGTCTTAGCTCCGGCAACAGTGTCAATGATGATCTGCCTTCCGTATCTTCCCTTCGCTTCGTATACGCAGTTGATCACTTTTTTGGCTGCTTCTGTCATATCCAGAGTTTCAAATTCACGCAGACAATTGCCGCAGTCCTGACATGGTTTTTCCGGATTTTCCCCAAAATATTTTAAAATATAGTTGCGCAGACATTCTGTTGTGTAACAGTATCGTTCCATCACCTGCAAACGGCGGACATCCCTTTCCCTAACTGTCTCCCTGTCTGCCGGATCGAGATCCTGCATTTCCTTATGATCCAATAAAAACCGGTTGATCACAATATCCTGCGGCGAAAACAAAAGAATGCACTTAGCGTCAAGTCCGTCACGACCGGCTCTTCCTGCCTCCTGATAATAATTTTCCATACTCTGCGGCATATTATAATGAATGACAAAACGGACATTCGATTTATCGATTCCCATTCCGAACGCATTTGTTGCAACGACAATACTTGTGTAGTCGAATACGAAATCATCCTGCATTTTTTTCCGCTCCACAGCACTCATTCCTGCATGATATTTTCCCACAGAAACGCCCTTGCCCTTAAGCAGTTCGTATATATTATCAACGTTTTTCCTTGTCGCACAATAGATAATTCCACTGTCACCGCTATGCCCGGAAATATATTTCAAAATATACTGCTCTTTATTCTTAGGCTTGTCCACCTGAAAAAACAGATTTTCCCTGTCAAATCCATTTACCAATGTAAAAGGATTCTGCAGCCCTAACGTGCAGATAATATCTTCGCGGACGGTTTCTGTTGCCGTAGCTGTAAATGCACTGATGATCGGACGTTTCTCCAACGTTTTGACAAATTCAACAATTTTCATGTAGCTTGGGCGGAAATCCTGCCCCCACTGTGAGATACAGTGTGCTTCGTCCACTGTCACCATTGAAATAGGTACGCTTTTTGCAAGAGCGAGAAAACCCTCTGTGACGAGCCGCTCCGGCGCTATATAAATAATTTTGTAAATGCCCTGTCTCGCTCTCCTGATCGTCTCATTATAATCTTTTTCAGAAAGCGAACTATTGATAAATGCCGCCGGCACTCCTGCCTCATTTAATGCTTTGACCTGATCCTGCATAAGTGAAATAAGCGGCGAAACCACCAAGGTGATTCCCGGCAGAATCACCGCCGGGATCTGATAGCACACAGATTTTCCTGCGCCTGTCGGCATGACTGCAAACGCATCTCTCCCCGCCAGGATACTGTCGATCACAGATTTCTGTCCCGTCCTGAATGAATCATATCCAAACAAAATTTTTAATGCCTGTTCGGGGGTATGGTATTTGTCATTATTACATGTATCTTTTGTTTCGGTGTCCGAAGCATTTTTTGATAATATTTTCATATGTCATCCTAACTGTCATGTTCGTTTCATGCTTATTTGTAAAATTTATCTATTTTCAAATTATAAAAAATATTGCTGATTCGATCGGTTGAATTATCGGTTTAAATCGGTTGAATTTGACCATATTAACTATTCATTCTGCCTCTCCCTATATCTTCTCTGGTAATAATCCATTGTCCTATAATCTATCACATCCTTCATCTGCCGGATCATAACAGGATTATCAATTAGCGGACGCAATTCTTCCCTTAAACCCAATGTCACATCGTCATTTTTAACAAAAAATCCTTTCCCGGATTCCAATAGGAAATGTACCGGCATAGCAAGAATTTTCTTTAAATGATCTTTATCTGAAATATCTTTATACTTCTGTAATGTCATATTTTTATCAAGATCTTTCCAGTTTGTTCCAGTTGAGAAAAATTCTTTCCAGCTTGAAAGGAGCTGTTTTTCTGATACTTCCATCAGCACATCCGAGTTATTATAAAATGCCATAAGCACAGGCATCTTGTATACCTTTGACATGTTCGTGTTTTCGAGCAGGCTGATAAATTCTCTTCCAATTCCTTTGTAAAATTCTACTTCTATTTGACTTAGTTCTCCCAAATCATTGAGAAACTCCAGATATCTTTTAAATGGATTATCTTTGGAGTGTGTGATTGCGGTTTCATAAATATTATTATCCATATATGTAAACAGATCCAGCCTTGTCGGACGCTTTCCAAGCAGATCTTTTACCCTGAAATATTCATTAATTACCTGATCCTTAAGCTTTAAATGTTTTCTATCCATTTCAGCAAAAAGATCAATCAGCTTCAGATCAAAATCCACCATGCAGTCATCCGGAAATCGCAAAGTATCTGATAAATGACAGCCCTCTCTATACATGTCAGACTTTCCTTCCAGAAGGAAACGCACCCTGCCCGCTTTCTCATAATTACCAATGAAATCAAGCACAGTCAGGAACTCTTTTCCCCTGCATTTTCTCAGTCCTCTTCCAAGCTGCTGAAGGAAAACGATTGGAGATTCCGTAGGTCTTAAGAACATTACCATATCAACTGATGTGATATCAACGCCTTCATTAAACATATCCACAGAAAAAATCGCTCTTATTTCGCCATTCTTTAATTTCTGTATTGCCACATTCCGTTTCTCAGTATATTCCCCACTTGCATCACTGAATACAGCCACTGACGGTATTCCTCTTGATGAAAACTCTCTCGCCATCTCTCTTGCATGCTCCTTGGAGCAACAGAATCCAAGAGCCTGCCTTGAACCATATTTACAGTAATATTTATAAATCAACTCATATCTGTGAACATTTCCGATATAGGTTTCATTCAATTCTTTTTCATCATATCTTCCCCTTACAATATGCAGCTTTGAATAATCAGTATCATCAAAAATTCCATAGTAATGAAATGGGACGAGCATTCCCTTATTGATTGCTTCTTTTAATGAAATCTCATACGGCACATTATAATCACAGATTTCATAAATATTCCTGCCATCCATTCTCTCTGGAGTCGCTGTTAACCCTAGCAGAAACTGCGGCTTAAAATAATTAACAATTCTTTGATACTGGTCATTAACTGCATGGTGGAATTCATCGATTACAACATAATTAAAGTATCCGAAGGAAAATATTTATTATTCAGGTATTCATTCCTTCCAAGTGTTGCAACCGAAGCAAAAATTACCGATTTATCCGTGCATTTACTTTCTCCGTCAAAAAATCCATAATCATCTGAATTTCTCACATTTTTAAACGATTCTGCTGCCTGTTTTAAGATTTCCTCTCTATGTGCCACAAATAATACTCTCTCATATTCCTTTGAGTCAAATGCTGCAAGATACGTTTTTCCAACACCTGTCGCAGCCTGAACTAAGGCTCTTCCTGCCCCCTCTGCTCTGGTATTTTCCAGTGCACACAATGCTTCTATCTGTGCCCCTCTTGGTTCAAATAAAACTATATTATTTGAAGTTTCACTATCCTGTAAATCATACTTATCCAGATCTTTTGATACAGATGGGCGGTGCCAGTTTTTTGAATATCTTTTTAGTTCATCATCATCTATTACTATGGAATGATGTTCAAACAGATCAAGAAATGTATTGTAAAATTTTTCATAGTTATGAGAATCTGTTTTGCTGCTAAATCGGTAATTCCACTCAATACCAGATGTCAGTGCACTCTTGGAAATATTTGATGAGCCAATGTAGATTGTACTATAATCCTTATAATGAAACATATATGATTTTGGATGAAATGATCGATTTTTTTCATTATAAAAGCGCAGATCTACCTGTTCCCCAAGCTTATGCTTGATAAGATATAATGCTGATGGCTGTGTTATACCAAGATAATTTCCTGTAAGGATTCTGATTTTTGCTCCCCGCTTCAACGCATTGTCAAGTTCACCAAGCAGCATTCTGACACCAGATTCCATCAGAAAAGAAACGACAATATCCACGCTATCAGCTCTTTTTAAACTATTTAGCAGCTGATAATACAGATACATCCTCTTATCCTGGCCTCCAGTAAGTGCATCCGTCCCATATTCTAATTCATTAATATCATCTAATTCTTCTGCAGTATTAAGTTCAGCCATTTTTCCTCTCCACGGCCTGGTCTTACATCACATGTAATCCACTCTTCCTTTAATTTAACATTTTCTATATCCTGGACAAATTCATTAAACTTCTCTTCTGTAAAATCTGTAAAATACCGCCCATTTCTCTCTCCTTCAAAATCGCCATACTTAAAGGATGTATAAATGATACCATCTTTTTTTAATGCCTTTACCATTTTTTCAAACACTGCTTTAAGTTCTCTCTTTGGAAGATGAAGTATTGAAGAGCAAGCCCATATTCCATCGTATTTTTCTATTTCTTCCAGTTCTTTAAATAGCATTTTTTTAACTTTTATACCTGTATAATCACTTGCAATACGACACAATTCCTCTGAACCATCGATTGCATCAACTTGGAAATGCTGACTCAGAAAATACTTAATATCTCTTCCGGATCCACACCCAAAATCAAGAATATATCCCTGCTCAGGCAACAATTTCTGAAAATGTTTCTGCGTGTCATAAAAATCCACATCCACTGTTGCTTCTGCAAAACTGCTGGCATTCTTATTATAATAATCTAAAGTTTTAGTTTCACACATATCGATTCTCTATTTCCTTTTTTCTGAATCACTTATTTTATGTCATTCACACAATTATAATAACATTTGTTATTTGTATCCTCAATTATGGTCTTCTGAAAATCATCCGATTATTTTATTTTTCATATCAATTTCTTGTGCTGTGAATCAAATCTTATATGCCTGTGATACTTCATGCCGGTCTTCCAGACTCCTATTGAACTTTTTCCTATGTTTTTTACCAAATTTGTGGAACTATGATAAATTAATATCCTTCTTGTCCAAAAGAAAATCAACAATATTAATATGCCACCTGAATAAAACATTTCTTTCTTCCATTTATTACAACAAAATCCATTCCACCCTTATATGTTTTTCCTGTAAAGACTTCATAGTCTCTTGCTTTTAGCTCATTATAAATTATATTTTCAAGAAAAAAGGTGTCTTCAAAATTCACTAAGTTTGTATTTATCATGCCACAAATCAAGAAATTTTCAAGATTTGTGGCATATATTAAAAAAATCATTGATAATATTGTCTATATGAACTTCTATCAATACTTGTATGAAACCAAGTCAATAAACTATATTGGCTCGTAAGATTCTTCTTAGCACGATTTCCTGCAAAATCCGTCACGATAATTTCATAATAATCTACTATCTTCTCATCTGCGGTAATCGTCTAACGGAACATCATATTTATCGATAAGAATGATTACCTTCTGTTCGTAATGTTTATATAAAAGCTGCTCTATCAGCTTTGTTTTATCGATATAGTAAAATCCCAATTTTCTGATTTCTTCAAAATTATCAATTCCTACCAGTAATTTTAATGTATCTGCCAAAAAATCCTCCAAGCGTGCGCCGCTGGGCGCACAAGAAAAATCCGCTACACTATTATTTATAGTATAGCGGATTCCCTTATGAAATACAATCTTGCTGCCAGCAAAAAATCCCCAGCAGATTACTATTCTGCCGGGGTATCACAACTCCTTTGTAATCACTTTTTCCTTGGGAGGATTCCATGTTTCTTACAAAAGAAGTGTATGCTATTTTTTACAATTATTTCTCACTCTCTGTAACGATGATTGTCTCTTTTCTCTTCTTATATCCTTTTCTTACTACAAATACCTCCAATAATACAAGAAGTGCTGCAATGACAAGATCGATCACGATCATCATGATCTCCCATGCTGGCATTCCCGAATTTAAATTATCGCCATCATAAGCCCGGCTGTTTACAACCGTATATAAAATATTGTGTGTTGCATTTCTCATAGCAAGTACACCTGTTGCACTTGTGGTATCCTGCAAATTATTGGTTCCTGCATCAATATTTGTCAACATTAAGTCAGAGCCATTGCGGATTGCCTGATCAGAGTTCATTGCGCCACCTGCAGAGAGGAAATAATCGGTGATAACCATTCCGCGGAAGCCCCACTCGTCACGAAGCACGGTCTGTTGAAGCGGAGCACATGCGCCTGACCATACAGGTCCGATATAGTTATAGGAAGACATCACTGCTGTTGCATGCCCCTCTTTCACTGCTGTCTCAAATGGTTTTAAATAAATCTCACGGATTGTCTGCTCGTTGCACCACATACTATTTTTATACCAGCGGTCTGTCTCCTGATCGTTTAATGCAAAATGTTTCATGTATGCGTAAACGCCATACTCTTCTGCACCAAGGATTGCATTGGTTGCCATATAACCGGAAAGAACACCATCTTCGGAGTAGTACTCGAAATTACGTCCTGCAAATGCGGAACGATGTGTGTTCATAGCAGGTGCATACCAGCCGGATACTTCCATCTCGTCTGCCATTTTACCAATACTCTCACCGAATTTTAAAGCAAGATTTTTGTTCCAGGTACTTGCGATCATAACTGCGGATGGGAATCCAACAGAACCAATACCGGTAAAGTTATTGTTAATAGAAGCCGGTCCGTCACAGTCAACTGTCATGATCTTTCCAACGCTGGAAGCTGCGGATGTCTGATAACCACCAATTGCGATCATAGTATCCATATCAGAGATTGTCAGTTCATCTAATAAGCTGTCCCACTGAGCGTCATCATAATCTACGCCGCGGAGATCTGCTAATTTAATTCCATTCTTTGCGCCTGTTGTAGGCATTTCATCCGAATCATTATTATAATCTTCCGGATTATAATTTGAATTATTTAAGAAAGTTGCTTTTGCTTCATCAGACATAGACATGCTTGCTGGTGCTGCAGTAGCGTCTGCATAGTTGGCAAATCCATCTGCTCTGGAAAGGTAAGTTACATCCCCTTCTGCGTAAGCAAACTCATTTACGGCTGCTGTCTCGTCTGTGCTTCTTGGGTTGCTCTCATCATAAGTTACTGTAGAAGCAACTGTATAAGTCTGTGAATCAATTACGTTATGAGAATCAGAGTTAATGGAAATCTGATAATCCCCTGCCTCTAATACATAGCATCCTGCACCATATGTATCATAGGAAGCCATATCTTCTGCATCAAAAGATACTGTGATCGTCTGGGAATCACCCGGCTGTAAAACTTCTGTTTTTTCAAACTGGATTAAGTTTGCGGAAGCTTTTTCAATACCGCCATTGGTATATGGTGGATTGTAGTAAACTTCTACTACATCTTTTCCGGCAACATCACCAGTATTTGTTACTGTTACGTCAAAGGAAATTGTTCCGTTATCTTCGGAGATTGCTCCCATTTCCTGTGTGAATGTTGTGTAGGAAAGACCATATCCAAATGGATATACAACGGTATCATCATAGTTGATCAGTCCTTCTGCTGCTGCCGTCTCATAGAATCTGTATCCAACATAAATACCATCTACATAGTTTACAAAAGATGGAAGAGCTGTCTCTTCTTCACCTGTCTTAAAGTTATTGGATGTATATGCATACTCATCCATGTTGTCATACTTGAAATAACCAAAGTTGTTCCAGGTTGGTGTTGCTGTTAAATCTGCAACAAATGTATCACTTGTTTTACCGGATGGATTTACTGTTCCGGCTACGATCTCACCAAGTGCTTCAAAACCGGACTGACCAGTTCCCGGACACCAGATAGCACTCTTAATCTGGCTGTACTCGTTGATGAAGCCAAGTTCCATAGCGTTTGCACCATTGTAAACAACGATTACGTTATCGAAGTTACTGCAGACAAGGTCTAACATATCTCTTTCTGTTCTGTCTAACTGTAAGTAATGCTCACCAGCCTCAAAATCTTTGTATTCAGTTGAGTTGTCTGTGTATGTCACTTTACTTACGTCTGTAGGAAGGTCTGCACCCTCGCCACCAACACGTGTGATCACTACCATAGCTGTGTCTGAGAACTCTTTTGCATTTGCCATCATCTCATCTGTGTAAGAATCTGCTGTTGGTTCCGGCAATGTCCAGTCCTGTGCCCACATTCCAACTTCTGGTCTGTCTGCACGGTATGCTGTGTAGAAATCAGAAAGTTCTGTGTTCAGATTGAAGCCTGCATCCTCTAATCCCTGAAGTAAAGATACGGTAGGATATGCATCGGATAATGCTCCTGAACCTGTACCACCGTAACAAGGGTTGGTAGAAGCCCATCCAAATACGTTTAAGTTGCTGTCTGCTGCAAGTGGAAGTGTACCATCATTTTTTAATAATACGATTCCTTCCTCTGCAATCTCCTGTACAAGAGCCGTTGACTCGTCAGAAGTCTCATCTGTGATTGTTCCATTACCCATTGCAAGTGAAATCATACTTGACATTGGAATGAAACAAATTAAATTAACAATTACTACAACTGCAAGTAAGAATGCGATCCATGCTTCCTTGCGAACCAGTTTTTTTACTGGTTTTTTCAATTTCATACATGCAACGGTTACAACGATTGCAAGCGCTAAAACAACACCTAAAGCAATGAGGTAAGGTTTGCATGAATTCAGGACGTTGATCACGTCATCCATGTTAATAGCTAACATTTCTAAATCCTCCCAAGATTTATTTTTGTCCGTTCCGGACTTTGTGATTCTACTCTAGCATAAAGTGCTTTTCTTATGGAGAATTTGCATAATCTGCATTTTTTTTGCATAAACGGTATTGCGCATTGTGAGTTTCAGACAAAAATAACGCTATGTTTTCATGCACAATGCACAAACCATAGCGTTATAAATCAAAAAATGCGAATGTTTAACCGTCCGTATTCTATTTGACACAGTTATCCGTTCTGCACTTCGTCAGATGCAGTTTTTTTCATCGGGATCAAAATCTTCAGATCAAACCAGTTTTCTTTTGTGTCAATACTGACTGCGCCGTCGTATTTATTTACCGTATAGCGGATACTCTTGATTCCGTAACCGTGAAACTCTTTTTCCTTCTTGGTTGTCAGGAAACGTCCTTCTTTCACTTTCAAATTACCTTCGTAGTAATTTTCAAAACGCAAGATCAAAAAATTCTTCTGCTGGGACACAGTCACATGGATCAGCCGCTTTTCCTTGTCTGCAATCTTGAGTTCACACTCGATCGCGTTGTCGAGCGCATTTCCGAAAATACTGCAGATATCCATGATATCCATAAAATCAAGCAGCGTTCCATCTGCCACGCAGGTAAACGTGATCCCATGCTTTGCGCAGTATAAACTCTTGCTTGTCAGCACTGTATCAAGCACTTTATTTCCGGTCTTGTTCTGTGCTTCGTACTGCCTGATCTCATCTTCCATGTGATTTAAAAACTCATTTCTTTTTTCCGGGTCAGTCTCGCTCCGGAGCACAGCGATCTGATGTTTTAAGTCGTGATATTTATAATTGATGAGATCGATACTCTCACGTGACTGCTTGTACTGCACATACTGATTCTGTAAAACATTCTGCACTGCTTCTAACTCCCTGCGCACACGGAGTTCGCCACACTGGATCAGATGCGCATACAAAACTGCAATTCCACCGAGATCAACGATCGTGCGGATCTGACCGATTTCAAGCGCATATCCATTTGCAAACGTGTCCGCATTGGAAACAAAACTCAGATTGCTAACCGCAAACACTGCGATGACGATCACTGCTGCGGAAAAATATTCTTTAAAGCTGATGTTCAGCTTTCCATCTTTTGGAAGATGCTGCTGCAATAATTTCCACAATAAAAAGAATACTGCACCATAAACCGCCGCAAGCATGATACTCTTTGTCGCCTTGCCCGGCAGCTCATTTGTCCAGACAGTACATACAATCTGCCATTCCAAAGATGCCATAAATTCCGCTACAACAAATGCGATCATGCCAAAATATCCGGCATCCTGAAAATTCACGTCACAGCAGAAATAAATGAACCCGACCATCAGAGATACTGCGGCGATCATACACGGAATCCAGAAATAGATCGGCACATTTCCGGTTGCCACCAGAAAAACAGACTGCATCACAAGCATTCCTGCCATGATAAGCCCACTCTTCCACCATTCAAATCTTTTTTTCAGCGATACAATAAAAAGCATACACGCCATCCACTCCGCAGCTGCCGTATAAATCCGCGGAATATCCGGCATTAAATATCCCATCATTTTACAACCTCTCCCCAGTAATTCGTCAGTGCTTCCATAAATTCTTTCTTGCGCGAGCGGCTCAGTAACAGCGGTTCTCCTTTCACAACCGCACACCCATCCTGAATGCCGTCCACATGCTGCAAGTTGATCAGATACCCTTTATTTCCACGACAGAAATTAAGCCCCTGCAATTTTTCCTCGACTTCCTTCATCGTTCCCGCCGATTCATAATCCCCCAGGATCGTGTGTAAAACCAGATTATGCCCCTGACTTTCAATATAATAAATATTGGCAATATTAATCCGAACAGCGCCGCCCTTGATGTTCACCGTGATGACTTTCTGCTCACGTTTCTTCATTCGGCTGATCGCACGGTTTAATCTCTGCGAAAATGCAAAGTATGACACCGGTTTCAGCACATAGTCAAGCGCATCCACTGCATAACCGCGGATCGCATACTGCGCCATATTTGTAATGAAAATGATGACAACCTCCGTGTCTGCTTTCCGGATTTCCTCCGCGGCAGACATACCATCCATGAACTTCATTTCCACATCCATCAGAATAATATCAAACTGTGACTTGTACTTATGTACGATCTGGTCACCGTCTGAATAAACGGTAATATTGAATACTTCTCCATTCTCTTTCTGATACTGCAGCAAAAACTCCTGCAGCTGCTTTGCGTACATAGCTTCATCTTCAACGATTGCAATATTGATCATCTGTGCTATCCCTTCTATATCAAACACATTTCATGCCCACTCATACATGCAATAATTTTATCACACAAAAAAAGAAAATACATCTGCTTTTTCGTTGACGCAAAATATTTTTAGTAGTAAAATTGTATCATTATACTTTTTTGGAAAGAGAGAGATAAAATGAGTATTTTCAAGAAAAAACTGACAGTGAACGAAGCAATCAACAAGGCTCACACTTCTGAGAACGCCATGTTGATCGACTGTCGTACCAAAGATGAATTTAACCACGGACATGTTGCCGGTGCGGTCAATATCCCATTGGATAAAATCACGGAAGACCGAATCTTAAGAAGATTCCCGGATAAGGAAACTTCTCTCTATATCATCGGCAGTTATAATTTCAGACCGGAAAAAGCGGTCAAAGCCTTTAAGAAACTGGGCTATAAAAATGCCATCTTCGGTGGAAACATGGAAGAGCATTATGGAATGTTGAAAAAATAAGTTCCTTCCTATCGCAAATGCATTTACATGGAAATCCATCCAAATGCATTTGCGACAGAGCTTAATAAAATGATTCCAGCAAAAATCGGACACAGATACTGTATCATAAACAGAAAGACTTTTCTTCTTTTGAATGTGCCGCCACCGTATGTCACTTCTTCTTCGATTCTCTTTACCCCGACAACCCTTGAAACAAAAAGACAGGTAGCAATTGCCGCAATCGGCATCATGACAGAGTTCGTCAGGAAATCAAAAAAATCCAAAAACTGCATGCCAATGATCTTCACATTTGCCAGAGGTCCGTATCCGAGCGAAGACAGACTTCCCAGTGCGATCATGATCACGCCACAGAGCACCGTAGATTTTTTCCGGCTCCACCCAAGTTCATCTTCAAACGTGGATACCGCACTTTCCGTCAGTGCGATTGAACTGGTAAGTGCCGCAAAAAGTACAAGCAAGAAAAACATTACTCCCGCAAAAGTTCCAAATCCCATACTTGCAAAAACTTTTGGGATTGTAATAAACATCAATGCCGGTCCAGCCTGTAAGGTGTCCGGATCTCCGCCAGAGAAAGCAAACACTGCCGGAATGATCATTAGTCCAGCCATAATTGCAATTGCTGTATCAAAAATTTCAACATTCTTTGTAGACTCTTCAATGGAAGTTTCTTTTTTCATATAAGAACCAAATGTGATCAAGATACCCATCGCAATGGATAACGAATAGAACATTTGTCCCATAGCACTTACTACGGTCATCCATGAAAATTATCAAAATTAGGAATTAAGAAACATTTAACACCTTCAAATGCGCCAGGTCGACTGATTGAATATCCTGCAATGATTACAGATAATACGACACATAAATTTGGATACTCTTTCAATTCCGTTTTGAACACCTGCATAAATGATGGCAAGTGTAAATAAAGTAAAGAGTATAAAACATATTTTTGTAGATACTCCGTTTGAAATGAAGTTTGAAAATATGTATCTGTGGCAAGTAATTTTGCATCACCTTTTAAATACTCGAATAAGTACTTGATGACCCAACCTCCGATTACAGAATAATGGAGTACGATCAAAATTGGAATAATGGCATTGATCTATCCGGAAAATGATGCAAACTTTGGCTTTGCGAAAGTATGAAAAGCTTCCACTGGACTTTTCTTTTTCATTCTACCTAGTGTTGTTTCGGCTATGATTATTGTATAACCAAAAGTTAAGGCCAGAACAATGTAAATAAGTAGTAAGATTCCTCCTCCGTATTTTGCGGCTAAATTAGGAAATCGCCAAATGTTACCAAGGCCAACACTGGCTCCTGCGGCAGACAAGACAAATCCTAATTTGCCAGAAAATGTACTATGTTTATTGTGCATAATATAAACACCCTTTCACAATGATTTAGATTAAATCATTGTGAAAGGGTTTACACAATTTTATGAAAAAATAAATGTTGAATTTCTTAACATTTCTGAAAAATGTGTTTTGAATAAAAAAATTGGATAATAGAAATCAAGAAAAAATTCAAAAATTATATCAATAATTTTTCATGGTTTTTATTGCATGCTGAAAACCCCTGAAGAAAAAGCGCTTTTTTTCAGGGTAGTTTTGGTGTATAATCTTGTTGTTATTTGTTGTACTGGTATAACTCACCAGTTTTGCACATGCTATAAATTATTCGTACTAATTTACTAGCACATGCAGTCTTTGCAGCTTTCGAACACATCGGGTTTGATTGCTGCTTTTTCTTTATATAGAAATCCTTAATACTATTATCATCTCTCTTAAGCCTTATAGAACATGTTACAGCCAGATATAATAAACACCTTAATCGTTTATTGCCTTTTTTAGTAATGTGCATATGATCCCCGTCATTCTGTCCACTTTCACTGATTCTTGGATCCAATCCGGCAAAGGCTACTAACTCATTCTTCTTTTTAAATCTTGTCATGTCACCTAGTTCTGCAATAATACGTGCAGCTAGGTTATCTCCAATACCTGGAATAGATTTGATTATACTAAAGTCAGGTAGTTCCTGTGCTAGCTTAATCATTTCACCAATGGTTCTTTCAGCTTCTGCCATATCTTCTTTTAATTTCTTGATGAATCTCTGAAGGATTAATACTTCAATATCATCCTTATCACATCCTGAATAGATGGTTTTAGAGTACTCTATGGCCTTGTCAGCCATTGTATCACTCACTGCCTGACGATGACATGTTTTGTTTTGAATCACTTTAGATACGGTGTTAATCTTCTTTTTCTGAAGCATTTCTGGATGTGGATATTTTTCAATGATAGCTAAAGCGACAGGACCATACAGATCATCATACAGCGTATCATAGCCTGGAAATACGATATCCAGCTGTGCTCTGAATGCAACCTTATCTTTTCTTAAATGAACCAATATATCCTCATAATAGCGTGATAATTCCCTCAGTTCATGATATATCGTTTCTGGTTTATGACTGTTATGAAGACTATGGCTGTAATATGTTTTTGCGATTGATTTTGGGTCAAGCTTATCTGTCTTTGGACTTCTTAGTGAATCATTCTTTCTTGTTTTAGCTGATAATAGTGGATTGATAATAAACTGCTTGATATTGTTGTCTTCAAGCACTTTCTTAAGGACACGATGGTAAACTCCTGTTGCCTCATAAACAACACATACTTCTGTTTCTAGCTTCTTTTCCATCTCCCTGACAAGATTCACTATCTCATCAAATCCTTCTTTGTTGTGCTTTATTGAACGTGAACCTGTATACTTCACATTCATTTCCTTGAATGCCTGATAATCTGATTTACCCTTAGAGACATCAATGGATACTATTGGACCTTTCATAGATCATTCCTTCTTTCCTTTAGTATTTGAAAGCATAACTTCCCGATTTATGACTATCTATTTTCGTCTTACATGCAGGCTCTATCAATAAATCAAAAGGCCTATTTGGATATAAACTGACTCATGTCATAAAAGGAAGCAGAGAACTTTTTTTAACGAAATCACAACTGTGTTTCCAAGAGAACCTCTCTCTGCTTTCTTAAGTCTATTATAATGTATGCCTACAAAATAAAAGACTAGAAGTTAAATTTAAGCAACCTCTAGTCAATATGTTTATTTAGTGAAGAGAAGAACGATACATTAATAGTCGTAGCTATCAATCGTTGTTTACGAGCTTACCTTATGGATGTCTCAAGTTATAATGATTAACTTCTCTTCAGTGATATGATATCACTTCTAGATAAAATAAAAAACTAGAATTATTACTTGAATAACTTCTAGTTCTATAATACGAAAAGAGGAGCACATTTTTTGTGTTCCTCTCAAAGATGCCATTTCTTAACTTAATGACATTGTCTAGTTGCCTTCTTTTTTTCTGTGCAAAAAAATCAAAACCAGAGATTTTATTTCTCTGGCTTTTTAATCCTCAATAATTCTTTCAGGATAATTTCGTTTCATATGCAGATAAAATGCATATTTTGGAATATCATTAATATTCTTATACTTTTTATCCCTAATGAAGTCATGCACTAATTTTAAATCATCAATATTCTCACAATAAGTTAATGTTGCAATCATTGAATCATCTATAAAATCAAATTCTTCTAGCATCTTTTTTGGAATATATAAAAATAGATAGGGATAAATCAACCTTTAAAAGTCATAGGGATTTT
>OHPP01000918.1_pt1 | contig 15237 bp, 8 predicted proteins | sample 1577731 | NCBI WGS metagenome assembly OHPP01 (sample SAMEA3879536, study PRJEB24766) | human gut metagenome | biome: human-associated habitat; feature: feces | place: USA | collected 1985/1987
GGAACTTTTTCACCCACAGAACTGGTAACTGAAGCAAAACGCACCGGTCTGTCTGCGTTTGCACTCACCGACCACGACACCTGCTCAGGTGTCAGCAAAGCAATGCCCTGCGCAACTTCTGCCGGGATCGAACTGATACCGGGCATCGAACTCTCCACCGATTATCACGGAAAAGAAGTCCATATCGTAGGGTTATATATTGATATCGAAAATGAGCAGCTTCTGAAAAAGACAGCCGAATACCGGAAATGCCGCAGTGAGCGCAATGCACTTATGGTGGAGGCACTTCAGAAGGAAGGGCTTTCCATTACGATGGAAGAACTGGTGGCTGAAAATCCGGACTGCGTTATTACACGCGCCAACATTGCACGTTTTCTGTATGAACATGGCCAGATCAAGAGTGTCCGCGAAGCCTTTGACCGCTATATCGGCGACCACTGCAAATGCTATGTCGGCAGGTTGAAAGTCGCTTCGACCGATGCCGTGCGTCTCATCAAAGAAGCCGGAGGAACGGCCATTTTAGCTCACCCTCTGCTCTACGGTCTGAGTAACACCAATCTCCAGAAAATGATCGACGAGCTGAAACCGGCGGGACTTGACGGGTTAGAAGCAATCTACTCCACCTACACCACCGGAGAAGAACAGCAGATGAAACGTCTTGCAAGGGAAAACGGACTGCTTATCAGCGGCGGCTCTGATTTCCACGGCTCAAACAAACCGGATATCGCTCTTGGCAGAGGACGGGGACATCTGTATATTCCTTACTCTGTACTTACTGATATAAAAAACCATAGATTTTAATTAATTCCTGTTTCCAATACCACTCTGGTATATCCTTCAAATCACATTTTCCTATATCCTTAAAATATTGATTCCTCACATGTCGTACAATCTCAGCATGTGAGGTTTCTCCTGTAAGAAGTAAATGTTTTGTAATCTGATACCATCCAGGTGCTTTTACGAACAACTGTTCATCTTTCATACGCTTTAATGTTACATTTACATCATAGGGCAGACTGAAAAATTCCTGTTTCCAAATGCCATCTTCCCCATGAAGTATCATAAATTGTGTCTTTCCACCACTATGAAGAGGAACCCCTACAGCTCCCGGATTTACAATCAATATTCCTTTTCTCTCATATTGCGTTTGTATATGAAAATGTCCACAAATAATCAAATTCACCTTCAGATCTTTTACAATCTGATTGATATAATCATAGTCTGACCGCATACTTTGATTTACTTTATCGGGCGAACCATGACAAACTATAAATGGTGAAAAACCTTCATATTGCATTTCTTTTGAAATAGGCATATTTTCGAAAAAATCAATATTTTTGTCTGATAGGCGTTCATAATTGTAGTTTAACATACCGGTAGTCGTTGAACCTGTTGCCCATACTTCATTGGCATTTTTCCTATGATTGATCCAATATTCCTCTTTGTTTCCACGAACAAACGTGCAAGGATACTTCGTCTGAATTTCATGCAACAGACATAATGTTTCCTGTGGATTTGCCATGTCACCCAAATAGTCTCCTAGAAAAATATATTCTGTAACGCCTTGCTTCTCAGCCTCTTCATAACAGGTTTTAAATGCTTCTATATTGCTATGTATATCAGCCATTACTGCAATTTTCATACTTAGTTTATCCGCTTTTCTATAAAATAAACTTCTCGATCACTTCCGCGATCGCATCATGATTGTTATCATTTTCCGTGACATAATCAGCGGCTTTTTTGATATCATCGATCCCGTTCTTCATAGCGATACCAATATGTGCGGATTGGATCATCGGAATGTCGTTCTGCTCATCTCCGATCGCAACCGTGCTGGTATGTGGAATATTTAACAATTTCACCAGATACTGTGCGCCGGTTCCTTTGTCCGTGTCGACCGGACAATACTCCAGATACTCTTTGCAGGAGAAAAAGGAGTTGCATTTTCCTTTCGCCCAGGCAGCATTTGCTTTCTGGAAACGTTTTAATTTTCCATCATCCTCCAGATGGATCAGAATAACCTTCTGCGGTTCCGAATCCAGACAATCCGAAATTCTTCTTGTGAGTTTGTAGGTCATATGAGAACGCTCCACATAATAATCCAGTTCTTTTGTGTGCCGTTTTGTCACAATGTCTACGGTATTGTAGGTCTGCGCATAGATGCCGGCTTTATGCGCCCGGTCAAAAATCTCCTGCGCAACCTCGATCGGAAGTGAACTTTTATGAAGCACCCTGTCCGCTGCGCAGTCATAGACCACTGCCCCGTTAAAGGCGATCATATAGCATCCCGGACTGGTCAGTCCAAGATCCTTTGCAACAATCCTGCCCGACTCTACCGGTCTTCCGGTTGCAAGAACAAAATAGTGTCCACGCTCTAACATTTTCTGTATTGCAGCCCGGTTCTTTTCAGAAATCGACTTATCATCACACAATAATGTATGATCCAGATCTGCAAATAAAATTTTATTATTCATAGCCATCCTCCCTCACACAATAACTGCTCTTTCCGTACTGCTATTTATTCTACAGGTTCTGCCGGGATAAACACTCTTCCCTGATATCCATGAGATGGTTTTGAAACATTTTCCATTGCCTCCCTGCAGAAAACATCCTGAGATGACAACGCAATCTTTCCGCGTCTGTCTACCTTCTCGTAATTGCCGTCAGCATGCAGTACATGTGCTTTTAAAGTGTCTGCCAGCTCCACATCCAGAATATGTCTGACACGTTTTTTCAGTTCATCATCTAATACCGGGAATAAAATCTCCACTCGTCTGTCTAAGTTACGCGGCATCCAGTCGGCACTTCCCATGTAAAGTTCTTCTTCTCCATCATTGAAGAAATAGAAGATCCGGCTGTGCTCCAGGAAATTTCCAACGATCGAACGGACTTCAATATTCTCGCTCACCCCTGGGATCCCGACTTTTAAGCAGCAGATTCCACGGACGATCAGCTGGATCTTAACGCCTGCTGCAGACGCTTCATAAAGGGATTCAATGATTCCCGGATCACAGAGCGAATTCATTTTTGCAATGATCTTTGCAGGTTTTCCCTCTTTTGCATGCTTCGTCTCACGGCGGATCAGCTTTGTGAACTTCGTGCGAAGCCAGATCGGTGCAACCGCAAGTTCATTCCATGACAATGGTTCGGAGTAGCCGGACAACATATTGAATACGGCAGTTGCATCCTCTCCGATCGCACCGTCACAGGTAAAAATACCACAGTCTGTATATAATTTTGCAGTGGAGTCGTTGTAATTACCGGTTCCAAGATGCACATAACGCCGGATACCATCTTCCTCTCTCCGGACAACCAGCGCTATTTTGCTGTGGGTTTTGAGTCCAACCAGTCCATAGATAACATGGCAGCCTGCCTGCTCAAGTTTTTTTGCCCAGACGATGTTATTCTCCTCATCAAAACGTGCTTTTAACTCCACTAAAACCGATACCTGTTTACCATTTTCCGCTGCCTGTGCCAAAGATGCAATGATCGGCGAATTGCCGCTGACACGGTAAAGTGTCTGTTTGATTGCAAGAACATCCGGGTCTGATGCCGCCTGACGGATAAAATCAACGACCGGATCAAAGGTCTGATAAGGATGATGTAAGAAGATATCGCCCTTCCGGATCAATTCAAAGATATTTTCTCCCGGTTCGATCTTTGGATTTTTCTGCGGCGTATACGGTTTATAGCGCAGATGATCACAGCCGGGAAGTCCATACATTTTCATCAGAAATGTCAGATCGATCGGCCCCTGGATACAGAAGATATCTTCTTCTGCAACTTTCAGTTCATCCTTTAAGAAACGCAGCAGGCGTTTGTCAATTCCACTCTCCACCTCAAGACGAATCACTTCTCCCCACTGTCTCATTTTTAACTGTTTCTGTATCTCTTTTAACAGATCCTCCGCCTCGTCCTCATCGATCGTCAGATCGGCATTCCGCATGATACGGTACGGATAAGCACAGAGCACTTCATAATTTAAGAACAGTTTGTCAATATTTTTCTCGATGATCTGCTCTAACAGAATAAAACATTTTGCATTTTCTTCCTCTGACGGGATCTGTACCAGTCTCGGAAGGACCCCCGGAACCTGTACCGTTGCAAAATCCAGTTCCTGTTTTTCGCTCTTTGTATTCTTTTTAGAAAGAAGTGCCGCAATATTTAACGTCTTATTGCGGATCAGCGGAAACGGACGCGATGCATCTACCGCCATCGGTGTCAGTACCGGATAGACATTTTCCTCAAAATAACGGTCCACAAACTTTTTCTGTTCCTCAGTCAGATCTTCAAACGCATCTATAATATGGATCTGTTCTTTCTTAAGTAACGGAAGCAGCGACCTGTTATAAGTGTTGTACTGCAGATCTACCATCTCCCTTGTTTTTTCGTTGATGGCAGCAAGCTGTTCTGAAGCCGTCATTCCGGCAATGTCTTTCTTCTTATAGTTAGCATGTACCATATCTTTTAAGGAAGCAACACGCACCATGTAAAATTCATCCAGATTTGAGGAAGTGATACTGACAAATTTCAGGCGTTCCAAAAGCGGGATACTCTTATCGCGTGCTTCATTTAATACGCGGTTATCAAATTTTAACCAGCTTAATTCTCTGTTTTCGTAATACTGTGGATTTTTAAAATCTTTTTCTTTTTCCATAGTGTCCTCCATTTAATACACACGTTTCTCCTTTACCACCGGTTTTATGCTGAATATGTTTTCAAAGTAAGAAACCTTCGCATCAAACAGTGCTTTTTCCAGTGCGATATCATCATCTGTCTCGATTGTGATCACCAGTTCTTTTCCTTTTACTGCTGCACGCACATTTTTGAATTTCTGCTTATGGCTGCGGTCCATCGCATTGGATACGCGTAAAATTGCAGAAAGTTTTGCAATGACAACATAACTCTCACGGCTGATATCACTCTCAAAATCTTCATAGGCCGGCAGCGGATAGGTATTGTATAAAACCGTATACGCCACGATCTCACGTTCCATATGTGTAAGACCGATGATTTCCGACGCCATAATAATGTCATAGGAACACAGCGGTCCGTTTGCAAGACTGATATACTTTCCGCAGTCATGCAGGATTGCTGCCACCTGAAGTAAAAGCCGCTCTCTCTTTCCCAGTCCATGGATTTTTTTCATTGTGTCAAAAATCAGCGTTGCCATCTGTGTCAGTGCATCAATATGCGGTGAGTAGCTCATATAGCGGGCGGACAGATTCCTTGCAGCCGAGATGACATCTGCATCAAAATCATGGACCGGTTTGCATAGCTTATGCTTCTGTGCATAATCATATGCAATACCATCGCTCACAATGACACCCGGTGCCCAGATTTTTTCGGCTTTCATTTTGCGCGCCATGCATTTAAAAATGATCATGTACGGAATGATCAGGGAATCATTTTCATTTGATAAATTTAATTCTTCCGAAATCTGTTCCACAGTCTTTTTGTCAAGATCATCCAGAAATGCCAGAAAATCATTGGTTTCCATCAGATTTTCATGTTTCTTCCCGGTGACTTTTCCGGCAACCTCCATGATATAATCTCCGATTATGATCAGATTCTTCACTTTCACCTGTTCCGTGAACATTGCCATAAACACATTTAACTCTTTTTCTACCAGTTCTTCAATCTGCAGCTCATACTGCTCTAAGCTGCAGCTTTTTTTTGCAAGCTGTTCCTGCATGCGTATGGTACCAAGTCCAAGATGCTGTGTCGTAATGACTTTGCCCTTTGAAAAGATTGTGATCTGCATGCCGCCGCCACCGACATCCACGACTGCTGCCCCCGTTTTGATCAGTTCCTCAAACTCACTTCGCATCGCAACCGATTTGTAGCTGATAAAGCGGTGTTCCGAGTTGCTTAAAACATGTACCGTCAGTCCGGTACGAATGCGGATCTGGTCTAAGATGAACAATTCATTGCTCACATCGCGGAGTGCTGCAGCCGCATATGCCTCGTAGCCATCCACCTGATACTCTTTCATGATCTTCGTGAACTGCTCTAACGTGTCACAGAGTGCTTCCACCAGCTCATATCCGATCACACCGCGTGAATACGCATCCCGCCCAAGCTCGATCCTGCTTCTGATATAATCAATTTTGCGGATGTTTTTTCTGGCAGAGATCTCAAAAATTTTCAGGCTCACCTCATAAGAGCCGATATAAATCGCTGCAAATGTATGAATTGCCATATTTTATCCTCCTGCTTCATGCGTACATGTTATTCCTGTTTTCCAAGCAGATAATTAATAAACTGCTGTGCTGTTCTTCCGGAGAGTCCGCCGTGGGCAAGTTCCCATTTATTTGCCTCGGCAAGAAGTGTCTCCTCATCCATGGTGATACCGTTTTTCTCTGCAAGGGATACCACGATATGCTGGAATTCTTTTTTGCCCGGTGCACCAAAATAAATGGAAACGCCAAATCTTGCATACAGAGACAACTTTTCCTGTACGGTATCGGAAGTATGCATGTCCTCTCTCACTTCCTCTTTGTCGGAGAATGTCTCGCGGATCAGATGACGTCTGTTTGAGGTCGCATAGATCAAAACATTGTCCGGTTTCTTCTCAAGTCCTCCCTCGATCACCGCTTTTAAGTATTTATACTCGATCTCAAATTCCTCAAATGACAGATCATCCATATAAATGATAAATTTGTAATTGCGGTTTTTGATCTGTGCGATCACATCATTTAAGTCGCAGAACTGATGCTTGTACACCTCGATCAGACGCAGTCCCCTGTCATAATACTGATTGGCGATTGCCTTAATACTGGTGGACTTTCCTGTTCCTGCATCTCCGTAAAGCAGGCAGTTATTTGCCTCCTTTCCGCGGACAAAGCTCTCTGTATTGTCGATCAGTTTCTGTTTTGCGATCTCATATCCGACCAGATCATCTAATTTTACATGTGCAATGTTTGTGATCGGTACGATCTGTGCTCCATCCTCTTTATGCAGCACACGAAATGCTTTATGTAAGCCTAATTTTCCAACACCAAATTCTCCGTAGAACTCTGTAACAGCATCCTTAAAATCACCTGCATCTGCCGCCTGCTCTAATTTTACTGTCAGTTCACAGATACGGTCACGGATTCTTTTATTAAAAAGCTTTCCGCTGTCGCCTGCACTCTCATAATGAAGCAGTGCATCCATGCAGTCGATCTCATAATCTTTTGCCAGCTCTGTAAAATCAAAATCAAATAAATCTTTCATGATCTTAAAATCATGCAGTGCAATCTGATTGACGGAGCCTTCCATACCACCCCGGATCTCACATCCACGGCTGTATGCGTTCTCGTTATTGACCAGAATAAATGCAATAAAATTATGCCAGAGATTTCCTTTAAATCCATGACTTACTGCAAGTTCGGACAACTGGTTAAAACATTCGTAAAGCAGTGCCTCGATATCCTCTCTGTTATAATATTCATTCTCATAGTTTTCCATGATCCATGCCATGTTATAAAATAATTTTCCATTTTCAAAGTTTTTATATAAGATCAGGTTTTTTGTACTTTTCATGTTTTGCTCCATTTCTTCGTGTGCAAATCTTATTTCCACAAATTTCTTTCGTTCTAATAATTTCCAAGAATCTTAAGTCCAAGCGTTTCCTCTGTCAGACCTCTTAAGGCATTCTGCACTGCTGCATCATTTAAATTACCCTCAAAGTCGACAAAGAAACGGTACTCCCAGTTTTTCCCCTGTACCGGTCTTGATTCAATGTGGTTCATGTTGATGCCATTGTAAATAAAATGGGACAGCATATGGTAAAGGGAACCACTCTCATGCATACCTTCAAAGCAGATACTGATCTTTTCCGCCTTTGAAGTGAAAACGCGTTTGCCGGATACGATAATAAAACGGGTTGCATTCATCCTATTATCCTGAATACATTCATCCAACACTTTCAGTCCATAGATATCAGCAGTCAGGCTGCTTGCGATCGCCGCCTTATGTTTTTTGCCGTCCTCTTTTACTTTTTTTGCCGCCATGGCAGTATTTTTCAGACTATGTTTTTCCCATTCCCGGTGGCTCTCAAGATATCTGCCGCACTGCATCAGTGCCTGCGGGTGGGAATAGACATCCGTGATATCGGAAAGTTCTGCATCCGGAAGTCCAAGCAGTGCATGATTGATCTGGATAATCTGCTCCCCGACGATGCAGTTATCGTATTCTACCATCAGGTCATAATTTTCAGATACGATGCCCGCTGAAGAATTCTCAATCGGAAGCACCGCATAATCTGCCTCTCCGTTTTTGATCGCCTCCATGGCATCACGCCAGGTTTCCACATGATAACTGTCCGTCTGCTCTCCAAAGTACTCTCTCAATGCAAGCTGGCTGTACGCACCCTCTGTCCCCTGAAACACAATACGCGCATTGTGATAATCTAAACTTTCCACTTCTGTAAAATCCGGTTTTTCATACATTCCATGCGCTGTCAAAAGCTGATACTGGCGTTTTCTGCTCATCGACATAATCTGCTCAAACAATTCACGGATCCCGTGTTTATTAAAATCTGTTTTGCCAAGTGCTGTCAGCGTTGCAAGTTTTGAATCTTCGCGTTCTTTATCAAATACTTTTTTGCCGGTATTGATCTTATATTCTGCAACACCCGCAGCAATCTCCATTCTCTCCTGATATAAATCTACGATCTGTCTGTCAATGACATCAATCTGGTCTCTTAATTCTTTTAAATCTTTCATGGATTCCACCTTTATTTTTAGTATTACTTCTACTATATTACATTAACGTAGCAAAATCAAGGGCAGAAAAAGTCATATTCCATATGAAAAATATAGTATTCGTGCTCTGAAAATGCTATAATAAACACAGATGAGAAGCAAATCAAACACATTGTCACGTCAGCATAAAATGCTCTCAGAATGGAGGCCTTATGAAAAAAGTTATCACGATTCTCTTAATTATCCTCGTACTCGCCGCCGGTGTCGGTTTTGGTGTCTACCACCACAAATCAAACGAGACAAAATTCAATGACGATTACATAAACGGCAACACGGCTGGCAATCTCTACAATGCCGGCATCTTCTGCACGGCAGCTGATGGTACGATTTATTTTGCAAACCCTTCCGACAGCAGCAAACTATACTCAATGAACAGCGACGGTTCAGACCTTACAAAGATTTCTGATGATGTTGCCACCTTTATCAATGCAGATGACAATTATATTTACTATGTGCGCAACAATCCGGTTTTTACCGAACCGTTTTCATTTTTGACGATCAATACAGACAGCCTCTGCCGGCTTGACCGCAGCAAACATAAAAAGAGCATTCTCCTTGATTCTTCCGCGAGTCTTTACGCCTCTTTAGTCGGAAATAAAATTTATTACCTTCACTATGACGACAAAGACTTTACCACTTTCTATGAAGTCGGCATCGACGGGGCAGACAGTCATCAGGTAGACAAGACACCGTACCGTCCATGCTCCGTCGTCGGACAGTACATTTATTTCAATGGCGTATCAAACGATCACAATATCTGGCGTTTTGACACTGTTACTGACACCTCGGAGCTCGTTCTGAAAGGCAATTATTACATGCCAGCCGTAATCGGTGATACGATCTTTTTCTTGGACAATGAAAACAATTATACACTTGCAAGCACAGATCTCTCCGGCAGTTCGGCCATCACAACACTCAGCGACGACCGCATTGACTGTTATAACATTACAGGGAACTATATTTATTTCCAGCGCAACAGTACAAGCACTCCTGCACTCTGCCGGATGAAAACCGACGGCAGTGATTACACCGTGATTGCAGAAGGCAATTATACCAACATCAATGCGACGGAAACAGATGTCTATTTCAGGGATTTTGCTTCCGGCGTTATGTATAAGACACCGATTGCTGATCCGTCTGATGTTGAGATCTTTAATCCGGGAACTGGTTCTTCTGACAAATGATCCTGCACCGGATCCACAGTTTCGTTTTATGTTCAAAAAAACACAGGGGACTTCCGTTATCCCCTGTGTTTTTTCTATGCAAAATCAAACAGTGAGAGCTGATTGGACTCCGGCATATCACCGAGCAGTCCTAAATCTCCCATCAGATCAATGACCGTCTTAGTTGCCTTTGTTCTCTGTCTGAAATCGTCTCTGGATAAGAATTTTCCATCTTTTGCCGCTTCCGCCACAGCGATCGCAGCATTATCTCCCATACCGTCGATCGTATTTAATGCCGGCATCAGTTTTCCGTCAATGATCTGGAAACGGTCCGGTTTTGCACGGTAAATATCGATCGGTGTGAAATCAAATCCCCGCGCATACATTTCCTGTACAATCTTCATGTCACGGTATACATCCTGTTCCTTCTTGGAAAGCGAATCTTTTCTGCGCTCATAATCTTTCTGGAAATAGGTAAGGCGCTCTCTTCCCTGACACATGATCTCATAGTTGAATCCGGTCGCACGGATTGAAAAATATGCCGCATAATAGGCAAGCGGATAATATACTTTACAGTATGCGATACGCCATGCCATCATAACGTAAGCCGCCGCATGTGCTTTCGGGAACATGTATTTAATCTTTAAACATGAATCAATGTACCACTCCGGCACGTCATGTGCACGCATCTCTTCTTTCCACTCTTCCTTTAGTCCTTTTCCTTTTCGAACCGACTCCATGATCGTAAAGGACTGCTCACTGTCAAGTCCCATCTGGATCAGATAGATCATGATATCATCTCGCGTACAGATCGCAGTGGAAATCGTTGCCAGTCCCTGTTCGATTAAAGTCTGCGCATTGCCGAGCCAAACGTCTGTACCGTGGGACAGACCAGAGATACGGATCAGATCCGAAAACTCCTGCGGCTTGGCATCGATAACCATCTGCATGGCGAACTCTGTACCAAACTCCGGAATACCGAGACATCCAAGCGGGATCCCGCCGATATCCTCCGGCGTAACACCAAGCGCTGACGTATTTTTAAACAAAGACATGACCGCCTCATCATCAAGCGGGATCGTAACCGGATCGATTCCCGTTAAGTCCTGCAACATACGGATCATGGTCGGATCATCGTGTCCGAGAATATCGAGTTTCAACAGGTTGTGGTCGATCGAGTGGTAATCAAAATGTGTGGTGACTGTCGCAGTCGTCATATCGTTTGCCGGATGCTGTACCGGGGTAAAAGTATTGATCTCCTCTCCCACCGGAAGTACAACGATACCTCCCGGATGCTGTCCGGTCGTTCTCCGGACGCCGACACATCCCTGTACAATACGGTCAATCTCACAGTTTCTCTTGTGAATTCCGCGCTCTTCATAATAATTTTTGATATATCCAAATGCAGTCTTATCCGCAAGTGTACCAATCGTTCCGGCACGGAATGTCTGTCCGTAACCGAAAATAACCTCACAGTAAGCATGGGCTTTACTCTGATACTCACCGGAAAAGTTTAAGTCGATATCCGGCTCTTTATTTCCCTTGAATCCAAGGAAGGTCTCAAATGGAATATCAAATCCATCTTTTACCAGCTTTTTGCCACACACCGGACAAATCTTATCCGGCATATCACAACCACTTCTTCCGGAAAATGCCTTGACTTCCGGTGAATCAAAATCGCTGTATTTGCAATATTCGCAACGGTAATGCGCCTGCAATGGATTTACCTCCGTGATACCGGACATGGTCGCTGCAAAAGAGGAACCTACCGAACCACGGGAACCTACAAGGTAACCATCCTCGTTCGACTTCCATACAAGCTTCTGTGCGATAATATACATTACCGCATATCCATTGGAAATAATCGAATTTAATTCTCGGTCAAGCCGCTCCTTTACGATCGGAGGCAGTTCTTCACCATACATGCTGTGCGCCTTGTTATAGCAGATATCACGGAGCATCTGATCCGAATTCTCGATAAACGGCGGACACTTATCCGGTCTTACCGGTGCAATCTTCTCACACATATCCGCAATTTTGTTTGGATTTGTAATGACGACCTCTTCTGCCTTGGCACTTCCAAGATATTCGAATTCCTTTAGCATTTCTTCGGTTGTTCGAAGATATAACGGTGCCTGCTCGTCAGCATCCTTAAATCCCTTTCCGGCCATAATAATACGGCGGTAGATTTCATCTTCCGGGTCAAGGAAATGCACATCGCAGGTAGCCACCACAAGCTTGTTAAATTCCTCCCCCAGTCTGCAGATCCTGCGGTTGATATCCTGCAGCTCTTCCATCGTATTCACCGGCTCCTTGTCACTGCGCAACATGAACTCATTGTTTCCAAGCGGCTGTATCTCCAGATAATCATAGAACTTTACAAGTCTTATGATCTCTTCCTGCGGTCTTCCGCCCACAATCGCACGGTATAATTCTCCAGCTTCACAGGCAGAGCCTAAAAGAAGTCCCTCTCTGTATTTGACAAATTCACTTTTTGGCACACGTGGTCTCTTATTATAATACGTGAGGTGTGAAAGTGAAACCAGACGATACAGATTTATACGTCCGATGTCATTTGTCGCCAGAATAATTGCATGGTAGGTCGGCATTTTCATGACCGTTTCCGGTGAAGTGGAAACCATATGGTTCACATCATCGAGATTTTCCATACCGCGTTCTTTTAACATCTCAATAAATTTCACAAAAATTTCTGCTGTACAGGCAGCATCGTCAACTGCACGATGATGGTTTTCCAGTGAGACATTCAATGCCTTTGCAACGGTATCGAGTTTAAAACGATTCAGGTTCGGCAGCAGGATTCTGGCAAGAGCCACTGTATCTATGATCGTAAACTCTCTCTCTATCCCCTGATCCTTGCAGTTTTTCTTAATAAAACTCATATCAAATTCCGCATTGTGGGCAACCATGATCGCACCATCGCAGAACTTCATAAATTCCGGCAGAATCTCCTCAATCTTCGGTGCATCAATGACCATATCATCCTTAATTGAGGTCAATTCCTCGATTCGGAATGGAATTGGCACTTCCGGGTTTACAAATGTCGAAAAGCGGTCTGTAATGACACCACCGACTACTTTCACTGCACCGATCTCAATAATCTTATTCTTATCCGGGCTGAAACCGGTCGTCTCCAAGTCGAACACCACAAAGGTTTCATCGAGGCTCTGTCCTTTCGAATCTGTGATAATATCCTTCAAGTCGTCCACCAGATACGCTTCCACACCGTAGATAACCTTAAAATCGTCATCCGGACTCAGTGCATGGTTTGCATCCGGGAATGCCTGTACATCGCCGTGGTCGGTGATCGCAATCGCCTTATGTCCCCATTTCATGGCACGCTTTACGATGTCTTTACACTCGGACACACCATCCATATCACTCATCTTTGTATGACAGTGCAATTCCACACGCTTCTCCGGACTGGTGTCCATACGGGTGGTCGTAAAGTCTGCAATCTTCTTAATTCCAACGATCGAACCGATTGTTAATTCACTGTCAAACTTATCGATTGTCGTGACACCTTTGATTTTTAAGAATGCCCCTTTTTTCAGATTGCCAAGAAGCTCATCCCTGTCTTCATTTCTTGTAAATATTTTCAGGACAATGGAATCCGTAAAATCTGTGACCGACATGATAATGATTGTCTTTTCGTTACGGATCTCCCTCGTCTCAACCGTCATGACCTGACAGCGGATGGTAACTTCACCCATCTCACCCACGATTTTCTCCAATGGGATGGTTTCTCCATCCTCAATATCACGACCGTAAATTACATCCGGATTATCGGATTTTTTACCTCCGCCAAAGCCACCACCATCATAACGTTTTTTAAACTCTTTCCGTGGTCCGTCATATGTTTTTTTTGCAGTATTTCCTGCACCATTTGCAGATTTTGCATCGTTTTTTGCAGGTTTTACGGCGTTTCCACCACCTGTAGAACCACTGTCTCCAGATGTTGTAGTCTGACCGGAAACTGCACTTTTTTCATTGGCATCTGAAGCAACTGCAACTGTCTCTCCGTCCTCATCCTTCAAATTGATATTTTTTAATATGTTTTTGATTTCAAACTGAATCTGAAGATCACTGTTTTTCTTGTATTTGCTCTCCTTTGGCTCCTCAAAGTCGAGGTCAACAATCAGGTTCATGCCACAGCGCTCACACACGATTTTCTCTAAAAATTCCACAATTTCATGGGAGCGTGTCTGTGCAATGATCGTATTTTCCAGCACAAGATGCAGATGACTGTCATCCGTAAATTCCATTTTGGAGGCACGGAGCAGATTGTATTCCATCAGACTGTAGGCTTTTAACTCTTCTAAAATACTGTCCTTATACATATCCATCAGCGTGCGGGCGGTATACTGCTCGGAGAGCTGATACTTTTCGATAATACGGACATTCATCCGTTTTCCCTTAAATATCTGCTCCTCAATGGATTTTTCTAACTGCGTAATGTTATTTTTATGTATGAGATGACTGCCCAGAAGATAGACACGGATATGATCTCTCTCATGATTCATCCCTACCTTGGTAACTTCCATCTCAGATAAAATTTTCTTCATATCCCCGGACACATCCAGTGTCGGAAAGACATCAAAAAATAGTTTTGCCATAATTATTCATTCCAATGTAACAGTTCATAGCGGAGTGCCTCTAAAAGTTCTGACTCCGGCACTTTTTTGAATACCTCGCCATGTTTGATAATAAGTCCTTCTCCGATTCCTCCGGCGATTCCGATATCTGCCTCTTTTGCTTCTCCCGGACCATTAACAACGCATCCCATAACGGCAACTTTAATGTCAAGAGGAATGTCGGCAACCATATTTTCTACCTGATTGACCAGCTGGATCAGATTGATCTGTGTTCGTCCACAGGTAGGACAGGATACTACTTCCACACCGCCTTTGCGGAGTCCAAGTGTTTTTAAAATTAATTTGGCAGATTTGATCTCCTCTAATGGATCTCCTGTCAGGGAAACCCGGATCGTGTCACCGATTCCCTGATGTAAGATCAATCCAAGTCCGATGGCTGACTTGATATTACCGCTGATGATCGTACCGGCTTCCGTGATCCCGACATGCAGCGGATGATCGGTCTGGCTTGTGATCAGTTCATGTGCTTTCACACACATCATAACATCCGAAGATTTAATACTGATGACAAGATTATCATATCCCATATCTTCAATCAGTTTCACTTTATCCAAAGCACTTTCTACCAGTCCCTCAGCCGTCACTCCATGGTATTTCTCCACCAGATTTTTTTCTAAGGAACCACTGTTTACCCCTACACGGATTGGAATG
>OHPP01000929.1_pt1 | contig 15083 bp, 14 predicted proteins | sample 1577731 | NCBI WGS metagenome assembly OHPP01 (sample SAMEA3879536, study PRJEB24766) | human gut metagenome | biome: human-associated habitat; feature: feces | place: USA | collected 1985/1987
GGATCCTCCGTATTACCGCGGCTGCTGGCACGGAGTTAGCCGATCCTTATTCATAAGGTACATACAAAACGGGACACGTCCCGCACTTTATTCCCTTATAAAAGAGGTTTACGATCCATAGAACCTTCATCCCTCACGCGACTTGGCTGGTTCAGCCTCTCGGCCATTGACCAATATTCCTCACTGCTGCCTCCCGTAGGAGTTTGGTCCGTGTCTCAGTACCAATGTGGGGGACCTTCCTCTCAGAACCCCTATCCATCGTCGGTTTGGTGGGCCGTTACCCCGCCAACTGCCTAATGGAACGCATGCCTATCTATCAGCGATGAATCTTTAGCAAATATTCCCATGCGGGATCCCTGCTTCATGCGGTATTAGTCCGACTTTCGCCGGGTTATCCCCCTCTGATAGGCAAGTTGCATACGCGTTACTCACCCGTGCGCCGGTCGCCACCCGGTATTGCTACCTGTGCTGCCCCTCGACTTGCATGTGTTAAGCCTGTCGCTAGCGTTCATCCTGAGCCAGGATCAAACTCTTCGTTGTTGATATTTTGTCTTTTTCTTTTTCAAGAATGTTGTTGTTCGGCTTGACCCGGAACTTACCAACGGTGGAAGATTTCGTTTGTCCGATCCCCGACCCGGCTTTCGCCATATAAGTATTGTGTCGTAGATTTGGGAAAATTGACAGAGCTTTTAGCTCTTGTACTACTACATCGTTATTGCAAATCTTTCAATGTTCTACCTTCCGGCCTGAATCGCCGTGCAGCGTCCGTTTCCGAACAGCCCTGCAAAGTTACGGCGTTTTTTCTTTCCGGCCAAATTTTCCGGCGAAAAAATTTTCAGAACCCTGAACCTTCCGGCAACCCCGCCTGTTATACCCTGCGGTGCATCTGCGCCCACGCCTGGCCTGCGGCCGACACCCGCCGGCGTCCGTTTCGTTCCCGAAAGCGGGTGCAAAATTACAACTTTCCTCCTTACCCACCAAATTTTCCGAGAACTTTTTTCGGGGAAAATTTCACAACCTCACCGCCATTATGAGCGCATATTACTACTGATCAAAATTTTACACCCTATTATTTTTTCGAGATTAGGCGTGCGCATCCAGAAATCTGTTACACTTCATCCACCGGCATGCATCGCAACCCTCACTATAAGCCAACCACACCACCAGCCAACAAAATATAGCACGCTTCATTCAGATAAACACAACAAACGCATAAAATATGATTTGTGGAAATTTCAAACACAACATGTTGCGCCATCCGCCACACCGAAACAGGCTACGGACAATGTTTTTTCTCTGATTTTTATTATCTTTGCCACAACAACAAAGCATGGTCTCACAATAACAACCAACAAGGCCAAGCTCCTTGCTACCAGACATCACGGCACACGCCCCCACAGATACAGACATAGGACAAAGGGGTGCCCACCGAGGGCACGCCGCCAACATACAACAACAGTATACAAGGGTCTTTCTACTCCAACGTAAAACGGACAAAGCGATGAAGTACACGGACAAAAATACCGACGACAGGGCACGTCGGCCACGGCGATCAAAAGCCGACATTGAAGCAGCCATACAGAAAGCCGCGGTAGCACAAATCCGTAAAAAAGGATTTGTGCGAGCTTTGGTGACCGACATTGTCAAGAAAGCGAAAATCGAACCGATCGTATTCTATAACCGTTTCAAGAATCTTGAGGAATTCTACGACCAGTTTGTAAAACGTTACGACTATTGGGTGAGCGATTTATCCCACCAGCTGCGTCCCGACCTCAGCAACGTGGAAGGCTATTCGTCAAGCCTTCAGGAGTTGCTCAAAGCCCTTCTGAACGACCATATGATCGTAGAACTGCTGCGATGGGAAATAGCAGAAGGAACATCCACCACCGAACGGACAGCGAAACTACGTGAAATAGACTTCAATCAAATCACAGAGTTGCTGCAACACGAATTCGAAGACAAAGAAAACACCGACGCCGTGGCGATCAGCTCGCTGATAGTGGCCGGGCTGTACTTTATGGTGCTCCACAAAGACCGCTCCACCTTCGGCGGAATAGACATCAACACGCCAGAGGGACGACAGCGCATATCCAATGCATTCGCACAACTCGGAGAAATGTTATACAACAACACTCTTACGGACTCACGTAAACAGAAACTCACGGAATGCCTCCGGCAGGAAGGCCTGTCGGCCGAAGCTATCGAACGGTGCATCAAGCAGCTGGACTGATTAAGCCTCCTGCCGACATTCAAATAACCATATTCCATTTATCCCTCCAAAAGGACATGCCGTCCGTCACTACAAGCCGGCATGCGCCTTGAAACGCTCATGCGCATCGTAGAACATCGGCAGCCGGAGCAGATCGGCCAGCGGACGCCCCGAATCATTGTCGAAACTTATGCAGGCCGTAAGACGACACGCATAAAGTGAGACATTGAACGTCAATCCGCTGTCGAGACGCCACGCCCTCTGAAGCACACTTCCCTGAGGGATATTTACATTCATGACCAACCTGCGCCCCTGGAAATCATCCCCGCCGGAGTTTACATAATCGGGGGAAATCGGCCTGTTGACAGCGAACACCACGTCATTGCCATATGCACCGAAGTAACACCGCTCATTCCCATTGTCGGAATAGGTTGACAGAGAATCACCTATCTTATACACCTGAGCGCCTGCGCTCTCCTCATACTGGTGCAGACAGGAATCCACAACCGACGAGGGCACACGAGTGATTGTGGCCACATCCCATGCGCCGGGAGCATCAGCAGCAACAGCCTCAGCATCTCCAACGGGCATGGCGAACAGAGCCGTCGTGCCATCGGCCACACGCATATAGACAGGCGTAAACCGCCCCAACAACATTGACAACGCCCTGACATTGCCGTCAAACCGGCCGAAAGCAACCGTCACAGACGCATCCTCAGGGACAAAGCGCAGAAAAGACGTATCTATTTCCGCAAAATTGGCGCCGATTGAATCAATCGCCCCATTGCAGTCAATAACCTTTGCATCAAGACGCACCGATTCACCGGTGACATCCGTTTCGACACACAGCCAGCGCGCCACACCGCCAAGATAGCTCATGGGCGAACGGCCGCAATTCACAGCCAGACGCACCACCCCGTCATCATTCAGAAAATCAAATACACCGGGAAGCGACGCCACAGGCGACGAGGATGCAACCGCCAGAGCATCATTCACAGCATTTATAGACGAGGACATGAAACAGACTCCGTCGCGCAATGCAACCATGCATCCGTGCAACGATACACACGCGAACCCGTCCTCATGATGCACGCCGTCGGATCCGACGCACGCCATTCTCGACAGCGCGCCAATCAAGGCATCTTCATCTGTAACACCCACAGCCAGCACATCCGCGCCCGATGCAGAGGTAAAACTAATCACATGTTTAAGATCGATATCGTCGAATGCCGCCCCAACAACCGACATAAAGGCATCCCTGACAGCAAGAGGCACACTAAGACCTGCCACGCGCATGTACAAAGAATCGGACATGACACAATCAGCAGGAACCTCAATTCCGGCGGCACACATCATACGCTCGAAATCAACCGCCTTGACCGACACGACATCGGACGGCACACAATCAAACACCGAAGTGCGCGACATCCTGGTGCATCCGCACACCGACACAACGATAATGATAAAGGCAAACAACCACCGCAACAAACGGACCATCATATTAATTACGTAGCTGAAAAATTAAACGTCTGCAGGCGGCCGAAAATCAACGTATGCTCTGAAACTCGCCTTTCAGGCACATCATTTTCCGAACCCGCCGGATATAACGAACATTATACATATATATACAACTACAGAGGCTGTCGGTTCAAACTGCCGTACAAATGCCCACTAATTTTTCGACAAGGAATTACCTGCACATGTTATTGTCATCCACCTCCTGCCCCATATATGGCTCGATATGCAATGTAACGAGCAAATCCTGCCCGTATGCCTCTTTCAGGCGCGACTCCACATCCGTGGCTATGCGATGGGCATGGTCGACGGTTATGCGGGGGTTAACCTTGATGTGACAATCCACTATCATCCGATTGCCATTACGGCGAGAAGCGAAATGATGAAACGCCTCCACCCCGGGCGTGTGTCCGATCACCCGGTACATCCCTTCAACAATATCGGCCGGCAACGACACCTCAAGCAGCTCGGCCACCGCCGGGCGCCCGATCTTGACCGATACCAGCACAATGAATATGCTGACCACCATGGCCGCAACAGGATCAAGCACACGCCACCGCGCACCGAGAAACATCGCCCCGGCTATGCCCAGCAAAGTGGCCAGCGACGACACCGCATCGCTGCGGTGATGCCAGGCATTCGCCACCACTACAGGCGAGTGTATACGCTCGCCTGCGGCACGTGTGTATCTGAAAAGCCACTCCTTCGATGCAATCGACACTACCGCCATTGCAAGGGCAAGCCACGTGGGTTCCGGCAACTGCGTGCCATGCAACGCATGCCACGTCTTTTCTGCGCCATCCACGAAAAACAAAATCCCCACTATGCCGAGAATCAACGCAAGCAGCATCGTAGCGAATGTCTCAAACTTACCGTGACCGTACTGAAACTCATAATTGGCCTTCCTGCGGGAAATCCCCACAAAAATCAGCACTATGATATCCGTAAAAAAATCGGTGAACGAATGAACTCCGTCAGCCACCATCGCCGATGACCGGCCGAAAATGCCGGCCAGGACTTTCAGCAAACCCAGTGCGGCATTAATCCAGAAGCCCACCCATGTCACATGGCGTGCTACCTTCACGACTTCGTGCCCGTATATATCGACTGTTTCGGAATGGCTCATAACGGCTTGAATGACATCAACATGAATTGAATGCATCCCCAATGCAAACAGCATCGGCGGGTCTGCCGCACAAAGGTGGCAAATAATTTATTAATTAGCAACATCCTGACACAAATACCCCTCACAATCCGCTGCATTTATGAATTCATAAATTTTAACTACGCTCAATTTAACTTCGGCCTTCTCCCCATGTCCTTATATTGTAACAACCCAACAAACAGCCCTCTCTCCCACGGTGCAAATGCTTTTAAAACTGAAACAAGACACGCCAGCCACATCGCCGCCTCGCGGACAAACCGCCGAAAGCGAAATGCGCGACATCATGAGGCAATGGGGCGAACCGGTCTACTGGCACGTAAGACGCCTTGTCGGTTCGCACGATGATGCCCAGGATATCGTTCAGGAAACATTCATAAAAGTGTTCCAGTCGCTATCCACACTCCGCGACAAATCGGCGCTGAAGGCCTGGATATACAAGATAGCCACAAACGAGGCACTCACCCATCTGCGGCAAAACCAAGCCGCAAGCGTGAGCATAGACGACGCCGCTCCCGACATCAAGGCACTGCAAGCCGACGAATACTTCGACTACTCCGACCTTGAAGCCGTGAAACTCCAGGATGCCATCAACTCGCTACCATACAAGCAGCGGGCGACATTCAACCTACGATACTACGACGACATGTCGTACGAAGACATAGCCGAAGCCACCGACACCACCGCCGGCACGGCGAAAGTCAACTACCACATAGCTAAAAACAAAATAATTGAATACATGAACAGCCATGACTGAGCAGACCAACAAATTCAATTTCGAACATGTAGGCAGACGAATGCCCTACAAAGTTCCCGACGGCTTCTTCGATCAGCTCGTGGAACAGACCATAGAGAAAGCGTCCGCCATTCAGCAGACAAAAAGAATCTCTCCGCTGCGTCGCTATGCCCGCGCGCTCTACACCGTGGCCACCGCCGCCGTGCTGGCAGCCATGATATTCTCGATAAGCGCACTGCGCCCCCACCCCACGGCCACACCGCGGGAAACCACCATTGAAGAAGCTTTCAGCAATCTGAGTGCCGCTGACCAGGATTATATCCTCGACACCTTCATGAACGACATGATAATAGATTATTAATCGGAAAAAAGAATATATAATGAGACACGCATTAAAATTCGTGGCTATAGCCGTGACCCTGCTCACCGTAGGATTCGGCGCACAGGCTAAAAGCACAAAAAAACAGTCTGCGCCCTCCCGCGAACAGTTCGTGCAGATACAGGCAAACGAAATAGCCACCGACCTCAACCTTGACGAATCAACAGCACGCCAGTTCGTGGCCACATTCACAAAATGCCAGCAGGAAATCTGGAACTGCGGCCCCAAAAAAGAAATTGGCAGAAAACAGCGCAGCAACAAGGTCACAACCGATGCCGAAGCCGAAAAAATAATCAAGGAACGTTTCGAGCACCGCAACAGAATCAACGCCATTCAGGAAAAATATTACAAGGAATACAGCAAATTCCTGAACCAACGCCAGATTCTCAGATTATACGACCTCGAGAACAAAATGATGCGTAAAATGTTCCGCGAACATGCCAAAGGGCGCGGCAAAGGTAACACCACCAAAGCACGCGCTCCCAGATGCAAAGCATCCCCCTGTCCGGCGGCCACCGATGCTGCGGAATAACACGGACATCCGATAAATCTCACCGGTAAGTACGCAGCGGCGGACGGAAAGCGTCCGCCACATATTCAAGCTTGTAATCATGTGGATCGCCTGTCACGGCAGCCACATCGAACCTCGGCTCAAGCGGCAGCCTTTCCATCCGCAGATAGACGTTGGCAGCCGCTACCATATGGTTAATCTTTCGCCGGGTCACAGCTTCAAAAGGATTGGCACCGTCCGTGCGCCGTGTCTTGACCTCAACGAACGCAACATATTTCCCTTTGGTGGCAATAATGTCTATCTCCAGATGGTTCATCCGCCAGTTGCGCTTCACAATTGCATAACCTTCGGCCACCAGATGGTCCACAACCACCTGTTCGCCCCAGTTTCCCAATCTGTTATGCTCAGCCATAATTCAATCTAAAAAAAATCATGACCGGCGTCCTGAATAAAATCAAGCGCCGGCCATGTTGTTTTTGAGTTACGCTTCTTTTTTGCGGCTATCATTTATACTCGTCCCAGCTCTTAATCTGGATATCCGAAAGCTTCAATGTGGTGAAAGCATGGATAAACGTTGAGGCGAGACGCGCGTTGGTCAGCAGCGGAATATTGAGGTCGATGGCCGCGCGACGGATCTTGTAGCCGTTCGACAGCTCTGCCGACGACAGGTTTTTGGGCAGATTCACCACAAGGTCAATCAGCTTTTCATGCAGCAGGTCCAGAGCCTGCGGCTGTCCTTCGGGGTCAGAGGGCCAGTAAACCCTCACTGCCGGCACTCCGTTCTCGGTCAGGAAGCGGTAGGTGCCTTCGGTAGCATATATCTTCAGGCCGTACTTATGCAGTTCATGGGCAGCATCCAGCATGTCGGCTTTCTGACGTGGGGTTCCCGTTGAGAGCAGAACCGAACGCTGCGGAATGCGGTGACCCACCGAAAGCATGGCCTTCAGCAGAGCCTCGTCGGTGTCGTCGCCGATACACCCCACCTCGCCGGTAGAAGCCATATCCACGCCGAGCACAGGGTCGGCACCCTGCAGGCGGGAGAAGCTGAACTGCGAAGCCTTGATACCCACATAATCCACATCGAACAGGTTCTTGCCGGGTTTCTCAACCTTTTCGCCGAGCATCACGCGTGTGGCGAGGTCGATGAAGTTAAGTTTAAGCACTTTCGACACGAAGGGGAAGCTGCGCGATGCACGCAGATTACATTCAATAACCTTGATATCATTGTTCTTGGCAAGATACTGGATGTTGAACGGCCCGGAAATCTTAAGCGCGGCGGCGATCTGTGCCGAAACCTTCTTGATGCGGCGCATCGTCTCGACATAGAGCTTCTGCGGCGGGAACTGTATGGTGGCGTCGCCGGAATGCACGCCGGCAAACTCGATATGTTCAGATATGGCATAAGCCTTGATCTCGCCATCCTGAGCCACAGCGTCCATCTCGATCTCCTTTGCGTTCTGAATGAACTCGGAAACCACAACGGGATGCTGCTTGCTCACATTGGCAGCCAGACGCAGGAAGCGGTGAAGCTCCTCCTCATTCGAGCATACGTTCATGGCAGCACCGGAAAGCACGTAGCTGGGACGTACAAGCACCGGAAATCCTACCTCGCGGATGAAGTCATCGATATCGGCAAAACTTGTGAGCTCGCGCCAGCGCGGCTGGTCGATACCCAGACGGTCGAGCATGGCCGAGAACTTATGGCGGTCCTCCGCATTGTCAATGCAGGTGGCGGAAGTTCCGAGGATGTTCACGCCCGCATCGTCAAGACGTGTGGCAAGATTGTTGGGAATCTGGCCGCCAACCGACAGGATGACACCGTGGGGCGACTCCAGTTCCAGAATATCCATCACACGTTCATAGGTCAGCTCGTCGAAATAGAGGCGGTCGCACATGTCGTAGTCGGTCGACACGGTCTCCGGGTTATAGTTGATCATGATGGCCTTGTAGCCGAGACGGCGGCAGGTCGTGGCGGCGTTGACCGAGCACCAGTCGAATTCCACCGAGCTGCCGATACGGTATGCACCCGACCCGAGCACCACCACCGAACGATGGTCGTGCAGATACTGTACGTCGTTTGCATCGCCGTTATATGTGAGGTACAGATAGTTGGTCATAGCCGGATACTCTGCGGCAAGCGTATCGATCTGCTTCACCACCGGGACAATGCCAAGCTGTTTGCGCAGAGTGCGCACTTCGGCGCTGTGAGGCACGGAATCGAACGCATCCTTTTTGACTGCGCGTCCTATCTGGAAATCACTGAAACCCTGCTGCTTGGCAAGACGCAACAGGTCGGCGGGAATATCCTGTATGTCTGCATATGTTTCAAGCTCACGCTCTGTGCCGATGATGTGCTGCAGCTTCTGCAGGAACCAGCGGTCAATTTTGGTAAGCTCGTGGATGCGGTCCACGGTGTAGCCTTCGCGCATGGCCTTGGCGACAACGAAAATACGCTTGTCGGTAGGCTCCATCAGCGCCCTGTCGATGTCGTCGATATTCAGGTCATGATTGCCAACGAATCCGTGCATCCCCTGCCCTATCATGCGCAGGCCTTTCTGAATCACCTCCTCGAATGTTCGGCCGATAGCCATCACTTCGCCCACCGACTTCATTGAGGAACCGATCTGGCGACGGACGCCATGGAATTTTCCGAGGTCCCAGCGCGGGATTTTGCATACGATATAGTCGAGAGCCGGTTCGAAGAATGCGGAGGTCTCCTTGGTCACGGAGTTTTTAAGTTCGAACAGACCGTAGCCAAGTCCGAGTTTCGCGGCCACGAATGCAAGCGGATAACCAGTGGCCTTCGATGCCAGTGCCGACGAACGGCTAAGGCGTGCGTTGACCTCGATTACGCGATAATCCATCGAATCGGGGTCGTAGGCATACTGCACGTTGCATTCGCCCACAATTCCGATGTGACGAATGATTTTTATTGCCAGTTCGCGCAGATAGTGGTAATCGTCGTTCGAGAGTGTCTGCGACGGCGCAACAACGATAGATTCGCCCGTGTGGATGCCCAGAGGGTCGAAGTTTTCCATGTTGCAGACCGTTATGCAGTTGTCATAGCAGTCGCGCACCACCTCATATTCCACTTCCTTCCATCCCTTGAGCGATTTCTCCACAAGCACCTGCGGCGAGAATGAGAAAGCCTTTTCAGTGAGTGCCACGAGTTCTTCGGCATTGTCGCAGAAACCGCTGCCGAGACCTCCCAGCGCATAGGCCGCACGGACAATCACGGGATAACCGAGGCGTTCTGCTGCCTCAAGGGCCTCGGCTGTGGATTCCACTGCCTGGCTCTTGATGGTCTTGACGTCTATTTCGTCAAGTTTTTTCACAAACAGTTCGCGGTCCTCAGTGTCCTTGATTGCCTGCACGGGGGTGCCGAGCACACGCACATTGTGGCGTTCGAGCGCGCCCGACTCGTAAAGCTCAACCCCGCAGTTCAGGGCGGTCTGACCGCCGAACGAAAGCAGGATGCCGTCGGGACGTTCCTTCTCGATCACCCGCTCCACAAAATATGGAGTGACGGGGAGGAAGTATATCTTGTCGGCAAACCCGTCGGAAGTCTGCACTGTGGCGATATTGGGGTTGATGAGCACCGTTGTGATGCCCTCCTCTTTCATGGCTTTCAACGCCTGCGATCCGGAATAGTCAAACTCTCCGGCCTCGCCGATTTTCAGCGCGCCGCTGCCAAGCAGAAGAACTTTCTTTATTTTTTCCATACCTGACTGTGAGATGTGGGAAGATGTGTTTTTTATGATTCGTGTTTACTGTATGGGCTCATGGAGTGCCTGACAATTTTCAGGCATTGCGTACAAGCTCAAGGAAGCGGTCGAAGATGAATTCGGTGTCGCGCGGTCCCGATGAAGCCTCGGGATGAAACTGAGCCGAGAAGAACGGGAGCGACTTGTGACGGATACCTTCGTTGGTGCCGTCGTTCATGTTCACGAACAGCGGTTCCCAGTCGGACGGCAGGGTCGAGTCATCCACGGCAAAGCCATGATTCTGCGATGTGATATAGCAGGTGTTGGTGCCCTTCATGAGCACAGGCTGATTGTGGCTGCGGTGGCCGTATTTGAGCTTGTAGGTGGATGCCCCGGCAGCCTTGGCGAGCAGCTGGTTACCCATGCAGATGCCGCAGATGGGCTTGCCTGTGGCCATGGCCTTGCGGATGTTGTCAACTGTGGCCTGGGCGAAATCTGGATTGCCGGGACCGTTGGAGATGAACAGCCCGTCGAACTGCAGCTGGTTGAAATCATAATCCCAGGGCACACGCACCACCTTTACGCCACGGCGGGTGAGACAACGGATTATGTTAAATTTTGTGCCGCAGTCCACAAGCACTATTGTCTTGTCGCCGGCTCCGTGTTCCTCCACTTCAGGGCAGCTCACTGCAGCGATGAGATTTTCGGTGTTGGGGTCGCTGAATTCCACTTCCTGTGGATCCTCGAAATATATTTTTCCGAGCATCGAACCTTTTTCACGCAGATGCTTTGTGAGCGCGCGGGTGTCGATGCCGTAAAGTCCGGGGATTTTTTCGTCGCGCAACCATTCATGGAGCGAACGGTTGGCAAGCCAGTGGCTCGGCTCCCAGGAGTAATCCTGCGCTATGATTGCGCGGCAATGTATGCGCGAGCTTTCAAAATAACGGCTCACATGATCTTTCTCCTGCTGGGGAGGAACGCCGTAATTGCCGAGAATTGGATAAGTGGTGACGAGAATCTGACCTTCATATGAAGGGTCGGTGAGACTTTCGGGATAGCCCGTCATAGCGGTGTTGAAAACTACCTCGCCGGCGGTTGCGGCCTCATGGCCGAACGATTTGCCCCGGAAGGTTGTGCCGTCTTCGAGAAGCAGAACGGCTTCACGTGTCTGTCGCATATAACTGTGATAATGGCTTGGCGGTGACCATCGATGCCGGCACTTCGCCGCGGCCGCTCAGGCGTCACGATGAAGGTGGCCGAAATCACTGCGGTTTATTTCGTGCAAAGTTAGCCCTTTTTTCTTACTTTTGCAAAAACATTCGGGGGCAGGCGCATCCACTTTTTCAATTACCCACAACAGCATTCGCACATATGTCTAAAAATACCGACCCAACCGTTCCGGATTCCATCTTCAGCCGTTCCAGCCTTATCCTCGGCGACGACGCCATGCAGATGCTTGCGAAGGCCAAAGTGGCCGTATTCGGCATCGGCGGTGTGGGCAGCTGGGCGGCCGAAGCACTTGTGCGCTCCGGGCTGCGCCATATAACGTTGGTCGACGCCGACTGCGTGGCGCCTTCCAACATCAACCGCCAGGCACCGGCTACCGTTTCCACCGTAGGACAGCCTAAGACCGCGGCTATGCGCACACATTTGCTCGACATCAATCCGGAAGCCGACATCATAGCCATCAATAAAATCTACACCGCCGAAACCGCCGGGGACTTCAACCTCGAGGAGTTTGACTACATCATCGATGCCATAGATTCTCTGTCCGACAAGGCCCTGCTTCTGCTCAATGCAGCAGCCGCCAGCCGCCCCACCCTGTATTCTTCAATGGGCGCGGCCCTGAAACTTGACCCCGGGCAGATTTCGGTGGCAGAATTCTGGAAAGTGCATGGTTGTCCACTTGCGGCAGCACTCCGCAGCCGCTTCCGCCGCAACTCCACATTCCCGCGCCGCAAATTTAAATGTGTGTACTCGCCCGAACGACTGCAGAACCGTAGCATACCCGACCAAAACGGCTCTGATTCAGCCATGTCGTTCGGGAAAGTTGCAGTCAACGGCTCACTGTGCCACATCACGGCAACCTTCGGTCTTCGGCTCGCCTCATTGGTAATCAACGATATATACAGCAAATCCTTCGGGCAGCCAGCTTCCTGATTCACAATACGGAATCGGGCGTTGTATTATATTTGTAACCGTACTATAATTAAGTTTAAAAAATTTGGTTAAAACGAGCAAACCTCTTATCTTTGTATCGTATGAACTTGCTGACGCGCCCGGTCAATCCGGGCTTGCATCATGCCTTGACACAGAAAAGCTTATTACAAAAAACAATTAAACTCATTTACCAGAAACCATTATGAAAAAGAAATTCATCTGCACTGTTTGCGGTTACGTTCACGAAGGTGACGAAGCTCCCGAAAAATGCCCCCTCTGCGGCGCACCCAAGAGCAAATTCAAAGAACTCACCGAAGAAGAAGCCGTTAAATTTGTGACAGAACACGAAATCGGTGTAGCCAAAGGTTGCGACGCCGAAATGATAAAGGACCTCAACACTCACTTCATGGGCGAATGCACTGAGGTGGGCATGTACCTCGCCATGAGCCGTCAGGCCGACCGCGAAGGTTATCCCGAAATCGCCGAAGCCTTCAAGCGCTACGCTTGGGAAGAGGCTGAACACGCTTCCAAGTTCGCAGAACTGCTGGGCGACTGCGTTTGGGACACCAAGACCAACCTCTACAAGCGTATGCTTGCCGAGGCAGGTGCCAACGAAGACAAGATGCGTATCGCTGCTAACGCTAAGAAAGCCAACCTCGATGCCATCCACGACACCGTTCATGAAATGGCTAAGGACGAAGCACGTCACGGCCGTGGCTTCAAGGGCCTCTACGAGCGCTACTTCGGCAACAAGTAATCAGCCCTAAAGCTACTATAGCTAAGATAGCTATCATAGCTACTTTAGCTAAAATAGAAAAAAGCTCCGGCAGAGCGCCTTGCGGCGCCGCTGCCGGAGTTTTTTATGTAATTTATGATTCTCCCCTATTTTCAGATGCGGTGGCCGCGAAGCCATACCGAACGAATCAGAGGTGTGGAGTAGGCATACAGCAGGAACTGTAGCGTGGGAAGCGGAGCCGTGGTGAAAAATGATGCTGTTTTACCGGGTGTGATGGATCCGGCCTCAGCCTGCAGCTCCATTGCAGCGGCTCCGTTGAAGGTGGCGGCATTCAGCGCCTGTGCTGGCGTCAGCTTCATCTTTATGCACCCCAGCGAACAGACAAACCGCATGTCGCCGGAAGGCGACGACCCCGGATTGTAATCGGAAGCCAATGCCAGCGGAAGTCCGGCGGCAATCATGCCGCGCGCATTCCCGTAAGGCATCCCAAGGAAGAACGATGCCCCGGGGAGCATGGTGGGGATAGTTGTCGAACCGCGGAGCACCTCGATTTCGGCCTCGGTGGTCCGTTCCAGATGATCCACCGACACTGCACCATGAGCCACGCCCACCTGCACGCCGCCCGACACATCGAGTTCATTTGCATGTATCTTCGGCTTTATGCCCCATTTGGCTGCCGCCTCAAGCATTTTTGCCGTCTCTTCCGGAGTGAAGAACCCCCTGTCGCAGAACACATCGATATAATCGGCCAGTTTCTGACGCCCCACTTCCGGAATCATCTCCCGGCAGATAAGGTCGACATATTCGCCTTGACGCCCTGTGTATGCACGTCCCACGGCATGGGCGCCAAGGAAGGTGGATTTCACCAACATCGGCGTGGACTGGCGGATGCGTGCTATTACCCGCAGCATTTTCAGTTCATCGGCTGTGGTCAGGCCGTAGCCGCTTTTTATCTCAACGGCTCCTGTACCCTTGGCCGCAATCTCGTTGACACGGACCATGGCCTGTTCAAACAGCTCATCTTCCGGGGTGGCGGCAAGTCTGTCGGCCGAATTGAGGATTCCACCACCACGGCGTGCAATCTCCTCGTAGCTCAGTCCGTTGATTTTATCAAGAAATTCGCCGGAACGCTCGCCGGCATAAACGATGTGGGTGTGCGAATCGCAGAAGGCCGGAAACACCCATTCCCCTTTCATGTCGGTCACTTCCACACCATGCGCAGCCTCAGCTGCGATGTCAATCCCGCACATGCTGCCGAATCCGGCAATGCGTTCGCCGTCTATCTTCAGCCACGCATTCTCCAACACGGGAATATCATTCATCTCCGCACCTGCCAGACGCGCCGGCGCCTCGGCACGCGCACCTACGAGGGCGCCTATATTTATCAGCAATTTCATAAATCAGATTCAAGCATATTCTGAAAAGCCCGGACCGGTTATTCCCAGCCCGGGCTTGATACATCTTAATTGTCCCGATGGCTCACCAGTCGGGATTATTCTCTTTCAGGAAGTCGATGGAAACGTTGATGAGCGGATACATCACGGTGTCCGTCTCAATGAACGGCACCTCGCGGCGATATTCCGCAACCATGGCTTCAATCACAGCCGACGACTTCAGCGGACGACGGAATTCAAGCGCCTGCGCAGCATTGAAAAGCTCGATGGCAAGCACGCGGCGGGTGTTTTCCACCACCTCGTAAAGTTTTGTTGCGGCATTCGAGCCCATCGACACATGATCCTCCTGACCCTGCGAGGAGGGGATGCTGTCGCATGAAGCAGGCCAGCACAGCCCCTTGTTTTTGCTGACGATAGAGGCAGCGGCATACTGCGGAATCATGAAACCGCTGTTCACACCGGGTTTGGCCACCAGGAACGACGGGAGATCGCGCACACCGGCTATGAGCTTGAATGTGCGGCGCTCGGAAATGTTGGCAAGCTCCGAGAGGGCAACCGCAAGGAAGTCCATAGGCAA
>OHPP01000950.1_pt1 | contig 14745 bp, 9 predicted proteins | sample 1577731 | NCBI WGS metagenome assembly OHPP01 (sample SAMEA3879536, study PRJEB24766) | human gut metagenome | biome: human-associated habitat; feature: feces | place: USA | collected 1985/1987
CGATGCAACAACCATTGCAACCCTGCCCCAGTTGAAATACATCGGCGTACTTGCCACCGGATACAACATCATTGATACCGCCGCTGCCAAAGAACGGGGTATCACGGTCACCAACATCCCGGCATACAGCACCCCGTCCGTTGCGCAAATGGTTTTTGCCCACATCCTCAACATCACCCAACGGGTGCAGCACTACACCGACGAGATACACAAAGGCCGTTGGACCAACAGCCCCGATTTCTGCTTCTGGGACACTCCGCTCATCGAACTGAGTGGCAAGAAAATCGGTATCATCGGTCTTGGGCAAACCGGCTACAACACCGCCCGCATCGCTATCGGCTTCGGCATGGAAGTACATGCATACACATCCAAATCGCCTTTCCAGCTTCCTCCCGAAATCAAGAAAACGGAGCTCGACGAACTTTTTGCCAACTGCGACATCATCAGCCTGCACTGCCCCCTCACCGACTCCACCCGTGAACTGGTCAATGCCGCCCGCTTGAAACAGATGAAGCCCAACGCCATCCTCATCAACACCGGACGCGGTCCGCTGGTCAACGAGCAAGACCTTGCCGATGCACTGAACAACGGAACCATCTTTGCCGCCGGACTGGATGTGCTCTCACAGGAACCTCCCCGTGCCGACAACCCGCTGCTCACCGCCCGAAACTGCTACATCACCCCGCACATAGCCTGGGCAAGTGCCGCCGCACGCGAACGCCTCATGCAAATCATGCTGGATAATATAAAAGCTTTCTTGGACGGAAAGCCGATTAATTCAGTAATAAAATAACCAGCAAAAGGGTGTGACGAAAGCTCCGGCAAGCTTGTAGCCGGGGCTTTCGCCACACTTTTATAAAACACACCCGCGTTAATCATGGGAAAAACCGCCGTCAAAGGTCTGTTTCATCTGATACTGATAGCTACCACATTTGCATTGGCTGTTGTCACCATCATCGCATCCCGTTCCGGGCATTACCATCCGGAACATTCCACCATCATGCCCTTGCTGGGACTTGCCGTACCGGTACTGCTGGTATCCTGCCTGATTGTTGCCCTCTGCTGGGCATTGGCACGCAGGAAATGGGCGTTCGTCACGCTGGCAGCTTTCTTCTTCAACTGGGAATACCTCACAGCTGTTATCCGTTTCGGCTCTCCCCACGAAGTACCCGCCACCGCACCGGCACCGAACCGGCAAGGCGAAAACAGCGGTTACCTCACCGTAGCCACCTACAACGTTCATAACTTCGGAAACGAAATTACCGGCTACTCCTGCAAGCAGATTGCCAAGTACATGCAGCAACAACACGTCGATGTACTCTGCTTTCAGGAATTCGGCGAAAACAAACACTTCACGGCAGACAGTCTGCGTCGTGCCCTTTCTCACTGGCAATATGCCATTATCCCCGCAGACGACTCCATCCGCGGCATCCTCCCCATCGCCGTATTCAGCCGCTACCCGCTTATCGGCAGACGTTTCATCACCTACCCTCACAGCGCCAATTGCAGCATGCTGTGCGACATCATTTTGAATACAGATACCATCCGCTTGCTGAACAATCACCTGCAAACTACCAGCGTCAGCCAGAACCGTAAAAAATGGGAACGCGAACTTGCCGCCGACAATACACGCCGTGAAGCGCAAGCCGTACAGGATGCAGCGGAAACCCTGCATGAAAACTCCGTGAAACGTGCTTTCCAGACCGACAGCATCTGTCAGCTCGTCACTGCCAGCCCTCACCCCGTACTGGTGTGCGGAGACTTCAACTCCCTACCCTCATCCTACACCTATCACCGGCTCTCCGAGAGCCTCAAGGACGGCTTCAAGACAGGCGGACACGGCTACATGTACACCTACCGTTACGGCAAGCGCATGCTACGCATCGACTATGCCTTCCACTCACCGGAGCTGGAATGCACCTACTACTACTCTCCCAATCTGGATTTATGCAGTGACCACAACCCGGTGATATTTACGGTGAAGTATTAAAAGACGATTCCAAACACCCTCCCACTCTGCCATACCGTATTTCCTCTTACGCTCAAGGTACACTTAAAAAAATAGAGCTGCCCCGGTTTCCCGGAACAGCTCTACCGTAAAAATAAACATGAACAAAAATATCCTTAGAACGTCAAGCGGATACCCACCTGAGCATGCCAGCGTGAGGAAACATCGCTCTTGGTGATTTCGGACTTGTTGTAAATATAGTTAGGAGTGGTCTGACCGTCCACCGTTGTCAGTTTCGTAACGGAAATCGGTGAAAGGTTATAGAGTGAACCATAGGTTGCTCCCCACTTCTTGTTCAACATATTGGCAAAGTTGATGATGTCGAAAGTAAATTCCAGTTTGCCCAACCCCTTAGGATTATAGATGGTCTGAGCCAGGTGGAGATTGATTTCATGTTCCCACTTGGTGAGGTTGGAATTACGCTCGGCATACTGTCCGCGATGATCCTTGGCATAAGCATCACCTTCAATCCACTGTTTGAAAGCTTGGCGGCTTTCTTCGGCAGTCATGGTTACTTCTCCCTTTTTGTTTGTGGCATCCACGAACTTCATCTTATCCAACTCTTCGTCAGTCGGAATATACAGCAGGGAGTTACCCTTCTGTCCGTCACCATTAAAGTCGGAAGTTTCATTCATGGTCAGGCTGTAACGGTTTCCGGAGAATCCGTTGTAGATAACAGAGATAGAAGTGCTCATCCAGTTGTTCCAGTATTTCGGAGTAGTATAAGCCACCTGAGCCATTACGCGGTGAGGAATATCGAACTTGGAGAAACCCAGTTCATTACCGCTGTTGGTGTCGCGGGAGTAGTTGTACTTCCAGTTAGAGTAGGCAACGGAAGAAGTTCCGTCGTTTACAGACTTGGAGTGTCCGAAAGTATAAGATGCAGACATGTCAAGACCGAATCCGAAGTGTTTCTCCAGCAAGGCCGAAAGAGCATAGCTATAACCCTTGTTTGTATTCTTCAGGTTGATAATAGAGTAATAGTCACCCGCCTGTACCTTATAAGAAGGAGAAGCGGAAGCCTCTACACCCGGAACGGCATACACCTGTCCGTTTTCCACAAGAGCAAGATTCTCGAAGAATACATTATTCATGGTTTTGGAGTAAACACCCTCGAGAGTCATCTTCACATCACCCGGCAAGAACTGTTCCCAAGCCAGATTGGCACGCAATACTTGCGGATACTTGAACTTCTTGTCGGTAGTCACGATATCCTGCTTCATGCTTCCTGTAGCGGCAGCCAGCGGATTATCCTTGTATTCTCCCAATGAAGGAGCTTCATTGGTATCGTTCTTGCCCGATTCATCCTTGGGCTGGAGAGTAGTACCTTTCTGTTCCATACCCGTATTGTTGAACGAGTTACTGAGCCATACAAACGGAACACGTCCGGTAAAGATACCTACACCACCGCGGATAAGCGTGCGGTGTTCTTCGTCGGTATACCAGCTAAAGCCCACACGCGGTGAAACCATCAGCTTGGCACTCGGAGTTTCGCCTACGCGCACACCCATATTACGTCCGGCTGCAAAGTCATTGAAAGTAGGATTCACAGTAGGTTTGTTGAACAGCAGAGGAATATCGAAACGGATACCGTAAGTGAAGTTGAAGTCTCTTGACACTACCCATTTGTCCTGAGCGTAGAAACCGAACTGGCCAGCTTTCATAACAGGAGCATATTTCAGGTTACCACCCGTCATGTCGGGGTCACTGTACTTGTAAGTAAACTTGTAGGGCTTGTCTTGCAGGAAGTAATCCAAAGAGTTATAGTACCATGCACCTTCCGAAGCCTGGATAAACAAGTTGCTGATTTTGTAGATTTCGTTGTGAGTACCGAAAGTCAGTGTATGGTTGCCAAGATACCAAGAGAGGTTATCCTCAAAGCTATACACATCCTGATTCAGCTTGTTGGCACCGGAAGAGAACTCCGTACCGATATTGGCTGTAATCTTAGTTTCACCGTCACCGCCTGTGACATTGCTGATTTGTACGCAAGGACCTGAATATTCCGTATCGCGGAAGTCGCGGACAAACGTACCCGACGCACGCAACTCGTTGTAGAGGTTATCTCCCAGACGAGAGTTCAACTCGGCCACTACCGAATTCATCTTGTTGTTCATGCGATAACCGCTGTTGCCGAAATAGTAAGTGGTGGAATTTGCTCCGTACACATCTTTATAAGAGTTGTTGTGCTGGTAGCGTACGGCAAGTTTATGCTTTTCGCTGATATTCCAGTCCACACGTGCCAGAAGACCGAAAGATTTCTGTTCGATATCACGTTCACCGTAAGTTTCTTCTATACCGGTGAGCTTCTTGTATTGGTCAGCAATCTGCTTGGCAGTGGCGCTGGTGATGTAATTAGTGGTATATCCCGGATAAGTGCTTGAGGGATAGCTGTTCTTCTTACCTTCTGCACTGACAAAGTAGAACAGTTTGTTCTTGATAATGGCACCACCCAACGTACCACCGTAGGTACGGTCGAACTGCTGGGACATCGGCGACTTTTCGTAACCGCGTACGGCACTATACTTGCCATACATATTCTGGTTGTTGAAATAAGTGTAAGCGGAACCGTGGGTTTCGTTCGTACCCTGCTTGGTGATGGCGTTGATACCGCCGCCCGTAAATCCGCTTTGGCGAACGTCGTAGGGAGCCACCACTACCTGAATTTCCTGAATGGCATCCATAGAAATAGGATTGGCGCCTGTCTGAGCACCGTTCGTGCCACCGGCAGAAAGACCGAACACGTCGTTGGCCACCGTACCGTCAATCTGGAAACTGTTGTAACGGTTGTTGGAGCCTACGAAAGTGATACCGCCGTTTTTGGAAGTCATAGCCAACGGACTGTTCTTCACGATGTCGTAGATGTTACGGTCTACAGTCGGAGTATTTTCAATAGAGTTGGCAGAGAAGTTGGTAGCAGCACCGCTTTGTGTTTTGGCATCGGCTACGACAACCACTTCATCCAGCAATTCCGAACTGGGGTGCAGTTTTACGTTTTGTGTATAAGTGTTACCTAATTCCAACATGATACCGGTGAACACTGCGCTCTGATAACCTACATAAGACACTGTAAGCTTGTACGGACCACCCGTACGCATACCCTGAATCGTATAACGTCCATCCACATTGGTAATAGCACCGTACTGTGTACCGGAAGGCTCATGAACGGCAACAATCGTCGCTCCGATTACCGTCTCATTCTGTTCGTCGGTCACCTTACCGCTGATAGCGGAAGTCGTAACCTGCGCATTTACGCCCGCAGCCGTCAGAACCAGCATAAACGTAAAAATAAGTCTTAATACTTTTAACATAATAGCTTTTAATTAGTTTCTTAAAATGTTATATTTTTGAAAACATTGGCAAAGATAAGCAAAATAATATATAAATACATTACAATCATGCTACATTTTTTAAGAATTGAGTCTACAGCTATCCAGATACAACATATAACGTAAAAAACTATTCCACACATGGCAATACCACCGCAAACCGGCTTCCCCGCCCTACTTGCGACTCCACTTCGATACGCCCGCCCAACTTTTCTGCTATAGCCTTGCAGATAGCAAGCCCCAATCCCACACCTTGCGAAAACTCACTGCGCTTGTAGAAACGGGCGAAAATCATCTCCTGCTCCTCTTTCGGAATACCGATTCCGGTATCTTCCACGTAAATGCTCACCTCGTTAGTAGCAGGCCGGTAGATGTATCCCAACTTAATGTAGCCTTGGGGCGTGAATTTATTGGCATTGTTCAGAAAGTTCGTGATGACCTGCGTCAGCCGTATGCAGTCCACGTTCACAAAGACATCCCTGTCGGAGAAATCCGTGACAAACTCCAGTGGCGGGTTAATCAGCACACTATGTGTCTGGTAAATCGTTTCGAGCAGATGATGAACACTCTCCCGGCGCAGGTCGAAAGACATGTTTGCAGTCTCCATGCGCGAGAGCTGCAGTACATCGTCCACCAGTTTCAGCAGCAGTTTGGTATTGGTGTTGATGATGCCTGCATACTCCTGCTTCTCCGCTCCGGACAGCTCCGGATCGTACACCAGCAGATTGGCAAAACCCGCTATGGCATTGAGAGGCGTACGTATCTCATGGCTCATGTTGTTCAGGAACGACTGTTTCAGTTCGGCATGCTCTGCCAGACGACGGGCACGTATCAGTTCCTCTTCATGGTCCTTGATGTCCTGAATGTTCTGTAACACTCCAGTAATGATATGCCTGCCGCCTGTGGTTGCAGACAGCGTACTGTAACGCAGTTCCCACCATTCGTATCCCTCTTCTGTGAAATCGAAGCGGTACTGCCCTTTGTGGCTGCGCACAGTTTCCGACGCACGATAATTGCGGTAGAACCGTCCCCGGTCGTCAGGATGGATAAAATCCATTATCTCGTCCAAAGTGATACGCTCACGCGGGTGATGGATAACCTCATAGAAGTGCGCGTCGCAGATAATCCCCTCACCTTCCATACGCCATACGTATGTGGAACTTCCACTGATGGCAAGTGCCAGCGTCTCGTGCTCGTAACGCAGGGAGTGCAGTGCCTCGTGTTTACGCCTGCGCTCCACGGAAAGACTTCGAATGAGGAAACCTATCAGCAACAACAGAAGCAGACCGAAAAGGGATGCCATATATAATAAGGTGTAACGGTAACGCTCCGTAAAAGGCATGTACATTATGGTGTATTCCTTGGGAATACAGCTCAGAGGAATACCGTAGCGTTGCAACACGTGCCAGTTCACCACGTACCGTTTGGCACAGTACCTCACTTGCTCGGCAGGCATCCTTCCCCAAAGACGTTCGGCGATCCCCTGCCCCATATCATCCAGTTGCGTTTCAATAGTGGCGAAATAGCCGCCCAAAGCATAGTCCGACAGACCAAAGCCTTTATTTACCGTCGCGAAGCAAGGATTTTGAAAGAAACTGGCAGAGTGCACGGTTATGAAATTACGGTGGGTGAAAAGGCATAGCGTGCGGCTGCCATATCCCGTCCACGCCACTTGGGTAAGTGAGAGCGAGTCGCTGTTGAGACGAACGATGGCGGTAGTGTCGAAACGTTCGTTTTCCCAGTTCACGCCGGGAACCAAGGACGGCAGATCATCGCCCAACTTCCGGTGAGTCGAAACGTGCATGCCCACCCGTCCGCAGTAAATCTCGTAGCCTTGTCCGTCGAACTGCTTCATGAGGTCCTCCCATATGAAGCGGTCGAGCACATTGTTACGGTTTATCACGCACACACGGGATTTGCCCATGATACGCTCCAGCATACGTACGGTATTCAGATAGTCGGGAGCATCGGCATAGCCCGTCACATTGGGATAGCGTTCCAACAGTTGGCGATTGGGATAATTCACGCCGCTGAACACCACAGGCAAGTCGTGCAACAAAGGATTGCCGCAGACCATGAGCGAGTAAGTGGCCTGATCATCCAGCACTGCCACAAGATGGGCGCCCCAGCGGGTAAAATCATCAATGAAATCCGAACAGAACTCCTCTTCCTTATCGGACAGCAGACCGTCGCAGTTCAGGAAATATTCGCGGAAATCGCAGGACAAGCCGCGCTTTGCCAATGCCTCACATAGCAACCGGCGGGTGCGCTCCGCATCCGGATACCCCTCTTCGTAGGAGTGGACAAGAGCTATCTTATACTGCCTGGCATAAGGCTTATGCCAGCATCCCGACAGGCAAAGCAGAATTAGCCAGCAAGGCAACAGGACAGCTATTGTCTTTATGTTCATTTTGTTTGTTCTTCTTTTGCACTTGCCAAGATAGTAATACATACCGGAAACAAATTGTTTTGAATATCGTTGATATTATAAAATTAAAAAAACATTGCCGCTTTTATTTTTGAATGCCCTGCACCATACTTGCCGAGATGCCAACAGTACGTCATCATCTACCACCGCCTTTTCTTCCTGCAGGCTTTCTGCAATGCCACACCGAACAGGCAGCAAGCGCATTTCAATTCTTTTGGGGAGAGTTTATCCAAATTGTCGAGAATACCGGAGATCGAATAGTTTTTATCAAGAAACTCATAAGGGTCGGCAGCTTCTTCCAAATCCTGCTTCATCAGGCAGGTGCATAGAGGACTTTTATCCATTAGTTTATTTTTTGGGTTTATGTAAGGGGTTATCTTATCTGCTTTACAAAAACATGTCGGGAAAACACCCATCGAAAAAACACACCTCACTCCCCTTACGGAAAGAAGGACGCTCAAAGATAATACTTTTTGCCATTATTTACAAGATTATGGATAAATAATACAATAAAAAAGAAGAAATAAGCCGTATGACAGGAACATTACAACGGCTGTACCGAATTTGCTAAGAGCGAGTGAGATGAATACCTAACTAAATCAATTCGTTACGCCAACATAGTAATATACTAAGCGATATTTTTACCGACATGAAATTGATTAATCTGTAAGAAAACAAAACGGGAGGAACTGTCCTTTACAGGACAACTCCCCCCCGTCTTTTTTTCAGAGTTCTTTGAAATAATGTTACATCCTATTATTGCATAACAGGTGCCATTTCATCCCATATGTAAGCATTATCTTCCTTGCTGTAGTAGAACGACATAGCATAATTACCATTGCCACGTCCGCCATATATCTTATAGATAACAGTATAGCTTATATCCGGGTCGGGATTATCTACCATATCGGGCAACAGGATAAGCGGGAAAGCCTCCTTTGCAAGACGTTCGTCCATGATAACCTGGATTTCCTCATCTTTCAAATCGTTCAGATAGCCGTCTACATTGTAATATTGAGTCCAAGTGGAATACTTGTTGTTGATATTGTTATTCTTTGTATCGGCGCCGAAATAGTACTCGGAAGTTGTGTTCTGCGTACTCATAAACTCCGGTTTGTTTTCCTTCACCCACTCTACCAACTTAGTGTATTCAGCATTGGTGAGAGACAGTTCCTTGATATCGCTGATAAGGTTGGAGAGCTTCCATTCCTTGCCGTCGAACTTCATCACTGTGATACGCTCGGTGATGGAAACAACAATGGATGCCTTCGGGTTATATACCTCCCAAGCGGAACCGTTGTAACGGTAAATAGCTTTTTTCTCTTTACCGGATACTTTATAAGTTACTTCTACAGTCAGACCTTCCTTGGCAACATAGACATATTTACTCAACAGGAATATCGGCAAACAAGCATCAGCCTGCTCATCGGAAACAAATGTGTCATTAGCTCCCGGCTCGCCAGCTTCTATACCCATAGCGTCATAATCCTTCCCTTCCAATGAGAGTTTCTTATCCGCATCGTAAGGAATAAGCGGCTCTTCTGTCCAACCGTCCGCACCTTTTTTGTAGTATTTAGCCTGAGTAGTGGTAACTCTGTTACTATAATATTTATATATTATCTTACAGATAAAACCTTCCGCCTTGTCAGCATACTTCCCTGCACAGAAATCCGGCAGATAGTCATTCGGATCGATTTTATACGAGAAGTTATCATGTTCACCTGGTTCATTCTTGCCCGTGCCCATTGCATCATAATCTGCTGTGCTCAACTCATAGGCATCTTCATAAGCAGGTTCTTTCTCCTGAGAAGGCATCACATCCGCCACCTTCACCTTAATCTTTGCCGATGATCCCTTATCACAATACGGATAGGTATCCTCAAGCATTTCGATCAATGCTTTTTCTATGGTTGCCTTTCCTGACTCTTCATCACCCTGCACAAGGCTGAAATAGCCTTCGGTAGGATACTTCCCGGTAAATTCTCCTTCGTAGTAGACAACGTCTGTCAGAAGTTCCTGGTCGAAGCCGGGGAAGTTATCTTCATTATAGTCGCACGCCGTCATCAAGAACGAGGCAGCGCACAAGCCGTATATTAACTTTTTATTCATAATTATAGCTCTTAAAGGTTTAGAAATTGAATTTCAAGCGTACGGAATAAGTACGGCCGAAACCGTAAAGTACACGTGTTGCGGTTTCCCAATCGTGCTTGCTGCCATCGCGTGCATCGGCAATGTATTCCTGATCCAAGAGGTTGTTGACGTTACCGCTCAAAGTGGCACGTACCTTACCGAAGTCGAAGGAATAACCCGCACTCAGGTCGAATGTATGGTAGGAAGGTATCTCCCAGGGTTCTGTAACCACGTATTCATTACCCATACCGGCTTGTCCTGCATCGATGTCATATCCGGCATAGTTGCGGGCAAAGAAGTTCCAGTCCAGACTGAGGCGTAAACCTTTCATAGGACGTACATTCACACCCAAAGCGGCTGTAGTCTGTGCCGAACCACCTACGTGGATGTTGTCCATCTTGATGTTGGCACGGTATTGCTCTGCATTAGCCATATCGCTCACTACTTCACCGGTCTTCAGGTCGGCAAGCATCTGGCCTGCTCCGTTGTAGTAGAAACCTTTTGCGTTACCGTTCCAACGCCAGTCTCCCCAAGAGAACATACCCGTTACATCAAGCCATCTGAGCGGCTTGGCAACGAAATCAAACTCTATACCCATGTGGTTGGCATTAGCTCCGGTCATGTTCAGCGTCCAGCGGTCTTCTATCTCTACGCCTTCCTCATTCTCATAGTTGTATGTACCTGAGTCGTAGAGTGCCTTGTCTTTCCAACGGGTGTAATAAGCGTTCACATTGGCTGTGAAGAAACCTGTACGGAAACCGTAGCCCAACTCAAAGGACATTACTTTCTCGTTCTTGGCATCGCTGTTGCGTGCGTGTGAGTTCTGAGAGTTGATGAAAGATGTATCGAACATCGGGGCGCGGTTAATGTAACCGGCATTGAAGTAGATATTGTTGTACTCGTTGAGGTTATAGTTAATACCGCCTTTGACGTTTCCGCCCAGATAGTGTTTCTTGTCTGACTTGGCATGTGCCTTATCGTAATACAGACGGTCGTAACGCCAGTAGCTGGTGTTTGAAAGACCACCGGAAACAAATGCGCTCAGCTTGTCGTAGTTGTATTCCAACTGTGCGAATACGCCTTCAGACATTACAAAGCCGTCATAGTCGCGGTATATCACATCGCCTACTCCCAGTTTTTGATTCTTGAAATTGGGATCGGCAGCCGCCGCATTATTCTCAACACGTACATTTTTACGGTTGTCTATATCCACGAAGTATGAACCGCCAAAAAGGTCGGTAATTACATTCTGGTGCAATCCTTTGTAGTAACGCAAGTCGATACCGCCATAGAAGTCGAAGTTCTCGCCGAACTTGGTGGTATAAGTGGAAAGCAATCCATACCATGTATGGTTGTTCATTGCCTTGGACATTATCATCTTAGAACCGGTAGTACTTGCCGCATTCATGGCTTCTACCTCATCGTATGCAAATGTGCCGTCCACTTCGCGGAATTCATTGTTCACCAATCCGTTGCTTGCACCATACCACTTGCTGCGGTTGGCAGCATCGCCCGAACCGCTGTAACCGTTACCGCGGCCGATGGATACGTACAGTGCCGTACTCAAACTTGATTTGCGGTCTATCTGCCACAAGTGGTTCAATGAAATCTGCGGCTTGTGGTATGAGTTTCTGGATGAGTTGAATACCTGTCCGTTTCTGTAACCGAAAGTGGGGTTATACTTATAAGGACTGTCCTCGCCCATGTATTGCTTTACACGCTGCCATTCCTTGATGGTAAGCCCGTTCTGATTGTTGCGCTGATTATGCCACTGCGGAGCACCGAACGCAGTAAGAGACAACTGGTGATTGTCGTTGAAACGCTTGGCAACACTGGCAAACCAGTTGTAGCCTTCAAACTCCGTACCCTGGATGTATCCGTCACCCCAGGTCTTACCACCCAATAATGTGAACGCCCAACCGTCTTTGGACAAACCGGACGATACGCTGAAAAGGATTTTATTGTAACCGTCGTTACCCATACCGTAAGATACGAATCCGCCTCGCTTTGCTTCCGTGCTCTTAGTGATGATATTGATAGAACCGCCCACTGCCGGAACAGACACTTTGGCAGCACCCAAACCGCGCTGTACCTGCATGCTGCGGGTTACGTCGGACAAACCTGCCCAGTTGGACCAGTACACTTTCTGGTTCTCCATACCATTCATGGGCACACCGTTAATCATCATGGCCACATTCTCGCTGGAGAAACCGCGGATACGAGTCTGCGCATCACCATAACCACCACCATCTTTTGTGGTATATACACCCGGAGTGGATTTCAGAATTTCGGGAAACTCCTGCGAACCGAGTTTTTCTTCAATGAACACCGGGTCTACGGTAGATACCGCAACCGGAGTTTTACGAGCCACTGCAACGGACGATGTAATCGTCACATCCGACAGCATCACTGCATCAGGTTGCATCTTGATGGTCCCCAACTCTACGGAAGCGCCTTTCTGTGTAATCTTTTTCTTCTGGTCTTTATAACCGATGTATTTGAAAAGTAATGTGGCATTCGAAGCAACGCTTTGCTTGAAATAGCCGTCAATGTCGGTACGGAACCTTGAGTGGTTCCCTCTACCATAACGGCAGCACCTACCAAAGGTTCGCCGGTTTCAGCGTCGACAAGCTGACCATGCACTGTGGTCTGAGCCCATGCTGCGGAAGTAAATACCAACAACACGGCAACCAACAGAAATTGAATTAGATGTTTTCTCATAATTCTGCTTTTTGTTAATAGATAGTGTTAATTAAAGTTTAAAATGATATTGAGTTGCAAATATACTATTTATATATCAAATAATTATTACGATTGCGCTACATTTTTTCAGCCTAATAAAGCATTCTAAAAACTTTAAAAAAAAGAAACTCCACAAATATCTTGCAGAGTTTCTTTTTATTACAGATAAAGCAGGTATGCTTTCAGTTTAAAACCCGGACTAATCATTCATTAACTTTCTATAACGAACGCGAGTAGGTTCTTCCTTGCCCAAACGTTTCAGTTTATTTTCTTCGTACTCCGAATAGGAGCCTTCAAAGAAAAATACATTAGAATCGCCTTCAAATGCAAGAATATGCGTACAGATACGGTCGAGGAACCAACGGTCGTGACTGATGACAACAGCACATCCGGCAAAATCCTCAAGACCTTCTTCGAGAGCACGCAGTGTATTGACGTCAATGTCATTGGTAGGTTCGTCAAGAAGCAACACATTGCCTTCTTCCTTGAGACAGAGAGCCAGGTGAAGACGGTTGCGCTCACCGCCGGAAAGTACACCGCAAAGCTTTTCCTGATCTGCGCCGGAAAAATTGAAACGCGACAAGTAGGCACGGGCATTGATATCGCGCCCACCCATGCGGATGAGGTCGTTACCGCCGGAGATTACCTGATAAACGCTCTTATTGGGATCGATATCCTTGTGCTGCTGGTCCACATAGGCTACTTTTACGGTCTCTCCTACCTCGAACTCGCCACTATCGGGCGTATCCAGCCCCATAATAAGGCGGAAAAGGGTGGTTTTACCCGCTCCGTTAGGACCAATGATGCCTACAATACCATTAGGCGGCAACATGAAGTTAAGGTCGTCAAACAAGAGTTTGTCGCCAAAAGCTTTTGCTACATGCTTAGCTTCAATAACCTTGTTACCCAGACGGGGACCGTTGGGGATGAAGATTTCGAGCTTCTCTTCTTTCTCCTTCACGTCTTCGTTCAGCAGTTTGTCGTAAGAGTTCAGACGGGCTTTTCCCTTTGCCTGACGGGCTTTGGGAGCCATACGCACCCACTCCAGCTCGCGTTCCAACGTCTTGCGGCGTTTGCTGGCAGTCTTTTCTTCCTGCTCCATGCGCTTGGTCTTTTGTTCGAGCCAGCTGGAATAGTTGCCTTTCCAGGGAATACCTTCGCCACGATCGAGTTCGAGTATCCAGCCTGCCACATGGTCGAGGAAGTACCGGTCGTGAGTTACAGCAATTACCGTACCTTCGTACTGCTGCAAGTGCTGCTCCAGCCAGTCGATGGATTCGGCATCAAGGTGGTTGGTAGGCTCATCGAGGAGCAGTATGTCGGGCTTTTGAAGCAACAGACGACAGAGCGCCACACGACGACGTTCACCACCGGAGAGATGTTCTACCGACTGGTCTTCGGGTGGACAACGAAGCGCATCCATCGCACGCTCCAGCTTACTGTCGAGATTCCAGGCATCGGTAGCGTCGATGATGTCCTGCAGCTCCGCCTGACGGGTGAAGAGCTTGTCCATCTTGTCCTGATCTTCGTAGTATTCGGGCAGTCCGAACTTCTGATTGATTTCCTCGTACTCTGCCAGCGCATCTACAATGGGCTGTACGCCTTCCATCACCACTTCTTTCACTGTCTTCGCGGGATCGAGGTAAGGCTCCTGAGCCAAATATCCTACCGAATATCCGGGCGAGAACACCACTTCGCCCTGATAGGATTTGTCCAAGCCGGCGATAATCTTCAGCAAGGTCGATTTACCCGAACCGTTCAAACCGATGATACCGATTTTCGCTCCGTAGAAGAACGAGAGGTAGATGTTCTTCAACACCTGCTTATTGTTCTGCTGAATGGTCTTGTTCAGCCCTACCATAGAAAAGATAATTTTCTTATCGTCTACTGTTGCCATGTGAGTTAAGTATAAAATATAAAGTATAAAATATAATGTTCGAGATGAAGTGTGAGACTCCTGCACACGAAATTTCGGTACAAAGATAAGAAAAAAAGCGAAAATCTTTTGCAACTTTCAAAAAAGTATCTATCTTTGCACTCGCTTAACAGCAATAAGGATTGATTCGCTAGCTCAGCAGGTAGAGCACAACACTTTTAATGTTGGGGTC
>OHPP01000972.1_pt1 | contig 14382 bp, 14 predicted proteins | sample 1577731 | NCBI WGS metagenome assembly OHPP01 (sample SAMEA3879536, study PRJEB24766) | human gut metagenome | biome: human-associated habitat; feature: feces | place: USA | collected 1985/1987
GCGACCCTTGTTGCTCTGGGCCAAATTTTCCAGCCGAGCGTGTTGCTGGTTATCGTCGGTTTAATTTCAACGGCCGTTCTTCTGGTTAAAAATATTCCCGGTGCTTTACTGATCGGTATTGCAATTACAACGATTTGCGGCATACCGTTCGGCCTAACTCATTTCGACGGCTTTGTTTCTACGCCGCCTTCCGTTGAACCGATTTTCATGAAATTCGAGTGGCACAACATTTTCACCGTGGATATGGTGATGGTTGTCTTCTCTTTCTTATTCATGGATCTCTTTGATACCTTAGGCACGCTGGTGAGCCTCTTGTATAAAGGCGGATTCGTCAAAGACGGAAAGATGCCGAGAATGAAAGAACCCTTCTTCGCAGATGCTATGGGTACAACCATCGGAGCCTGTATGGGAACGAGCGCGATTTCCACTTACGTTGAAAGCGCAGCCGGTGTTTCCGTCGGAGGAAAGTCCGGATTAACGGCTTTTGTGATTGCGGTTTGCTTCTTCCTGTCTCTTTTCTTTGCGCCGCTTTTCTTATCGATTCCTGCGCAGGCTACCGCTCCCGTCTTGATCTTGGTCGGTTTCTTAATGATCTCTTGTATTAAGGAAATTGACCTGGATGACTACGCAGAAGCCATTCCCGCCTTCATCTGCATCATCACTATTCCGCTTACTTATAGCATTGCAAACGGCATCGTATTCGGTTTACTGAGTTATGTTCTGATTAACTTGATCTCGGGAAAATTTAAGAAGATTCGCATCGAGATGTACTTGCTTTCCGTCTTCTTTATTGTGATGCTCTTGCTCCACTAACGGAAAGTTATTGGAATTTTTCAGAATTTCAAATAAAAATTGCCCCGCTTTTGTGCTCTCCGCTACTTAGTTGTGCACAAAGCGGGGATTTTTCTGTCGTTTTCCTGTTTGCTTCGCTTTAAAGCGCTGATCACGCCTTAAAAAAGTTGGCACGGAATATGCATGTAGTTCAAGTGCATTCGAACACAAACAGGAGAACCAAAATGTCAAACTCTCTCGCTTTAAGAAGACGGACTTTCCTTAATTTCAGCCTGTTAGGGGCTGCTGTCAGTGCCGTCCTTCCTGTCAAAGCTTTTGCACAGGCACCGGCGAATGTTTCTTTCATCGCTCCGACAGCAGATAATCCGATTCAAATTAACTTTAATGAAAACGCCCTGGGTATGAGTCCGAGCGCTCAGGCCGCTGCACGCGATGCCGTCGCAAAAGGAAACCGTTACGCTAAAGCAGAGATTACACAGCTTCACGCCAAGCTCTGTGACATGTACAACGTGCCGAAGAATTTTCTCCTTTTGACGGACGGTTCTTCCGAGGGTATCCGAGCTTTGTTGGGTGCGTATTCGCGTTTGCCGAAAGTTCAGCTGGTAATCCCGGAACTTACTTATGGGGATGGACAGCACTTTGCCGAGCTCTATAGCGTGCCTATTGTAAAAGTGCCGATGCTTGCAAATTGGAAGGTTGATGTCGCCGGATTGAAGAAGGCTGTGGATGATTTCGACGGATTCTCTATTGTTTACTTCGTGAATCCGAACAATCCTACGTCTACCGTTACTCCGGCTTCTGAGATCGACCCATGGGTAAGAAGTAAACCGGACAATACTTTATTCATTGCCGATGAGGCTTATGCAGAATACGTCAGTGATCCGAACTTTAAATCGATGGCCAATTTGATCCAGGACGGTTTAGACAACGTGGTTCTGTTAAAGACGTTCTCGAAGCTATACGCCATGGCCGGCATGCGGGTAGGATTTGCGGTAGGAGCTCCGGCGATTATTAAAATGATGAAAGATCAGGTGGCAGGTGAAAAACTAAACTACCCCGGTGTCACCGCAGCTTTGGTTTCCTTGGATGATGAGCCATTTCAGGAATATTCCAGAGCTTCAAACTTGGAAAGCCGCAAGATTTTGGCTTCTTGTTTTGACAAGCTTGGTGTTAAATATCTTCCTTCCAGTACGAACTTTATGTTCTTCGAATTAAATGAACCGATTCGTGCATTCCAGAAAAAGATGGCGGCTAGAAATATCTTGGTCGGAAGACCTTTCCCGCCTGCAATGAATTGGTGCCGTATATCCTTAGGTACACCGCAGGAAATGGCTTATGTTGCCAACGAACTGGCGAAGATGCGGGCTGAAGGCGTCTTCTAATGAATGGCAATGACTTTGCGGTGGACTATTTTTAATAGTTTCGCCGCAAAGTCTAAAAAAATCGGTCTGTTTGGATGAACTAGCCTATCCTACTTAGCCAGCGATTTAACAATCCTGATGTCCTAAGGACTGCTAAGTGAAGCGTTGAAGAAATAGAAGAAGATAGCCTATCAAGTTCTTCCTTTGAGTCAAATTCAAAGGATTCAGCATTTTCAAGATCTTCAAGTACAGGTTTTTGGGATGCAAAAAGATTGCTTTTATGTCGGATTATGCGCAACGTAGGGTAGAGAGCGATTAATTCTTTGTCAAATGAATAAAGGATTATCATTTTCTCCTTCCCGGTAAAGTCTAAACGTTGGACGCGTCCCTCGTAAGGCGAGCTCTGGAAGTATTCGAAAGGTTCTATTTTTTCTGCGAGAAGTGTAACTGAGCTCCTATTTTTATTTCTCAATGTATTTAATAATCTTATCAGTTGCAATTCCAAACTTTTATCGATTGGCCTGTGAAGATAGTCTCTGAATTTGTCTATGCTCTCATAAAAAGTTAGTTCTTTTTGATTTCGCTGTAAATAAAGCTGGATAAATATTTCTGAATATTCAAAAAAAAGCCTTCCTCCGAGATTGTCAAATAAATCTACAATAGCTGCAACTTCCCGGTTTGAGAGTGGATAGTTCTCTTTGGTAAGGAAACTTTCAACTAATTTGAGGGCGTCTTCCAATTCTTTTTGAGGGAAGCTTCTCAAAATAAAAGATTTTGAGTCTGTACAAAACAAATCATTGACAAAACCTATTAGGCCGTTGACCCCCTCTGTTCGGAGGATGGTCGAAACGCGCAAGTCTGTTGAACTTGCAAAAATTTTCCAACATTCATGACTGAACAATGAATCTATATTGATGATTCCTCTGCCCAGGGAAAGAATTAATTCCGAAAACAGAGTCGTTTTCTTTTCTACAATTCTTTCTTTTAAATTATCTTTAACGAAAAAAGGGGTTAAAAATTTAGTTTGATTGTTGCTCTCTATCTTCTTTTGGACTAGGGAAATAAAATTTGATGGAAAAAGATTCTCTTGAGAGAAACAGAAGTCAAAATATCCTTTTGCGAGTAATTTTATTTCATTATCAGTTTTAAGTTCATTGAATAAGCCGTAGATACGTTCTTTATTAAGGGGTAGACCGTTCGAGTTTTGTATCAAGGAATAAATGAAGTAAGCGAAAAGAACCCTTTCATCTCGGCTTAAGAATTTGCCAGAAACATATTTTTTATAGAATTCTTTTCTTTGTTGCTTGAGAAAAGATGCAGGAATTAAGCCGGGATCAAGAAAATAAATAGATTTGACTGTGTTTTCGGTTCTTTCAAACAACATTTTTCTTTATTTTGATATCTAGTTGTATTTAATTAATATTCAGAGAGATTTTTCGAAATACGAGTTCATATTATGATCCTTCTTTTATCTTCGGAGCACTCATTACAAAACGCAATTCAATCCGCCGATTTACCTTGTCGTCAGTCGGTGTTGTATGTTCATGTTCAGGTACTGGACGTTCCTCACCATACCCTGATAACGAGAATAATTTCTGTCCTTTTGCATTTTTCATTGCAGAAAGAAGGGAAGACTTCCCTAGCAATTCTTCATAAACGGCGTTAGCTCTATCTGTGGAAAGTCTACGATTCATCTTTCCAGTCGGGTCGGAACCAAAAGGTTGATTGTCTGTATGGCCTTCAATAAAAATTGCATCAAGCTTATGCCCGTCAGGATTTATTTCAGAACAGGATTTGGCAGAGGCGTTTTCTTCTAAATTGCTATAACAAACCAAATTGGCAACAAGAACATCTCGTATGGTTTGAAGTCTGCTTTGCATTGCTTTTGTTAAATCAGAACGGCCCGTTCTAAAAGTGAGCTCATCCTCTGGAATTCGTAAAACACCAACTTGATCGTCGACTTGAACATTGATATTTTGTTTAGCAAGGGCATCTTTAATCCTATTTAATAGGCTGGCCCGAGTTTCGTTCGAGTTCTCGAATATTCTTTTTACCTTTTCTGCTTCAGCTATCTTTTCCTCTAGAGAAAGTATCTTTGTTTTTAATTGTTCCCTATCTTCCTTTGCCAAAAAAGATATTTTTTGCTTTAGCTCATAAATCTCTTTTTGCTTTTGTAAATTATCGGCTTCGATTCTTTTGGTTTTGTCTTGCAAATAAAGCAACTCTCTTTGTAACTCTGAACCATTTTTTAAAAGATTAGACTGGCGGTCAAGTTCGATAGATAAATAAGTTAGGGCAATGAATAAAATAAATAAGAGGCCAGCCATTAGGTCAGCGACGCTAGCTAAATAATTAACTCCACCTTGTTGGGATTTTTTTCTAAACATTTTCAATTTCAATTAATTTTTTATGGTTTTGTTTAGAGAATTATTCCAAGAATTGACAGAATTTCCTAAAAATTCAATAGCTTTTGAAATATGAAGATCTAAAGCATTTAATGAATTCTCTAGGTTCTGTGCGTGCCTCAGCGATGATGTGTCAAAATTGGATTGCACTTCAGTGATTGATTCTTTTAAATCAACACAGGTTGCATTTAGTTCATATGAAACTGCCTTGAAATTCTCTATTAGGCCTGAAGAAATTTCTTTGAATTTCTCAATTTCTTTCACGGAGCTGGTTAGGATTGGCCCTAATTCTTCTAGGGAAGAAATCAGCCTCGGAGCCATTTTCTCAAATTCCTCAGATAGGCCTCGGACTTGTTTTAATACAGCCAAAACTGGGTTAATTGAATTGGTTTCTTCTTCATATATGTGATTTATTTGAGAAAGTAGATCCTTACTCCTTCTTGTCGACTCTTCTATTTTCTCTAATTCTTTTCGCACAGTTTCAACCAAAAGCAAACCAGTCTGCTCAAGGGCTGCAGAGATTTCTTTTTGTGTGTCCGCTATGGTCTTGTTAAATTCTTTTGTAAAAGTTAAGAGTTGACTTTCGAGTTCTTTTGAACTCTTTTGAATAGCTTCGGATAAATGAGAGTTTTCTTTTTCAAGTTGATTGAGGGTGTTCCTAGTGCTCTCATCGACCTTGGAGAAGTTTTCGACAAGGACATTTCCACTTTGCTGGAGTTTTTGCTCCATGTCGGAGATGGAAGCAGACAGAACCGCCAAGGATTCATTCATCTTCTGAGCTCCGTTAGTGAAGAGTCCTGCAGTAGCAGAGATTTTGTTTTCCAGTCCTTTTGAAAATTCTTTTGTTAACTCAATAGTTACATTTCTTAATTCATTTACAGTCGACGTTGAAAAATTTTCAAATAATTTTTTAATTCTCTCTTCCGATTCTGACGAACGTCGGGCCATGTCTTGTCCTAAAAAAAGTTGACTCTTAAAGGAGTCAAATAATGCCGCATGAAAGACAAATAGGATCGTTGATTACGCGAGCCGAAACACAAAGACTTGTCGCCGATTTGTACAATCAAGGAATGCCAATAAAAGAAATTGCAGCGCAAGTTCCAGTTTGTTTGGCGACAGTTTACAGGTGGATAAATTTGCCAAAACACAAGAGCATTAAACTGAAACCGGAGCCGAAGGTTGAGGATTTTGCAGCCGGTGGTGATTCAAAGAATTCGGTTTGCACTAGCAGTTGTAATAGTGAGACTGCTTTATTGGAAGCTCAGATAAAAGAGCTCAAAGCTCAGCTGCGTGCAGCTGAGTTAAAAGCTTGCGCCTATGAAACTATGGTTAATGTCGCGGAAAAGAAGTTCGGCATCGCCATACGAAAAAAACATGGCGCCAAACAATAGATGTCCTGCTTAGACAGGGTTGTCCTTACGGTGGTGTAACGGCACTCTGTAAATTGTTTGGCGTCAGTAAGCAGGCTTACTACAAAGCACGAAAAGAACCTACCGACGAGACGAAAGTGTTGGTCGAAGAGATCATCGTTAAATATTGCGAAGACATTCGTCAAAAGGATCCTAATATTGGTGGAAAGAAACTGTGGTTCATGTTCTGTCGCCAGTTTCCGAAGGAGCTTCATGTAGGGCGGGACAGGTTTGCAGATATCCTTTCCGACAATCATTTAAAGCTCCGACAAAAGAAAAGGAAACCAAGGACAACGGATTCTCGGCACAATTTGCCCACGTACCCGAATTTGATCAAGGACGTAATACCGTGCCGCCCTTATCAAGTGTGGGTCAGTGACATTACCTATATACCGATTAAAGTGTCTGATTGGGAGTTGGAATTTGCGTATTTATCCTTGATTACTGACGCATACAGCCACGAAGTCATGGGCTGGCGATTAGGCAGAGATTTGAGTAATAGGCCGGCGCTGCAAGCGTTGTCAATGGCCTTTAGGATTGCCAATGATCGTGGAGTGGATATTTGTAACGGGAGCTTGGTGCACCACTCGGATAGAGGCGTCCAGTATGCAAGTAAAGAATACGTAGAGATGTTAAGGAGCGCTCGAGTGGGCATCAGCATGACGGAGTGCGGGGACCCGAAAGAAAATGCAATAGCAGAGAGAGTAAATTCAACGCTTAAAAATGAAATCCTGGACAAAAGAAGATTTGAAAGCTTTGAGGAGCTTGAACGGGCGCTGGCCGAGGCGATTGAGTTCTATAACAATTGTCGCCCGCATCTGAGTAATAATTTATTAACCCCTGCAGAAGCTTCTACCGTCAGTGGAGAGATGAAGAAGCTCTGGCGATCACTTCGAGAGGACTACCTAAGGAACAAATTAATAGCATAAAATTTGTTTATCCCTGCGGTCGGTTGTCCTCCGGCTACGCCTTCCGGACAACCGACCGCAGGGATAAGGGCAGCCCGGAGTTAACTGCTATCAGGCTTAGCCCAATCAAAGTCAACTAAACACAGGTTTAAAACAAAAAGAAGTCAACCGTTTTTAGGAAATGACATTAGAAAAAGATTATTATAAAAATGATCTGTTTTTATTTGTAGATTCCTAGAATAGAACCTAGTACTGAAATTTCTAAGTTGAACTATATCGTTCAATTGTATTGTAAATTTGATCAGGAAACGATATTTTTAATTTTTCCCAATTAGCACAATTTGTGGGTAGAGAAGAAAAGAAAGTTCCAACAACGCCTTTTAAACTGTCATCCTCTTCAAATAAGGGGTTTTTTAGGTAGTTAAAGCATGTTTTTATAGTCTTGTAGAAGAGTAAATTATATTTATATTCGTCTAAAGTATTTCCTTCCAAATTATTCAGGAAGTTAATTCGAAAAACCAGTTGGAGGATTGAGTGGTAGAGTTTAATGATAGTTTTTTTACGATTATTCAATAGGAAATTAGTAGAGGAGCCTGGTCGCTGAAAATAATAGTAATAATTCGTAGAATTTTCGAAACCTAATTTTCTCGCTACGGCAGTAAAGCAAAATAAAAAAGCCACATCTTCTTTGTAAGTTATATGCTCAGGAAATTCGATATTGTATTCTTTAATTAGCTGTTTTGAATATAAGCAACCTTGCCAGTCACTATTAAGGCCAAGTAATGAATTCTGGCTTTTTTCTAAAATTTCATTCAAAGAGGTTTTGCTTTTTCTACCTAGTCTGTCAACACGGAAGTAATTAGATTTAACTACATCGAAATTTCCAGATCTAATCTTGAAATATAATTTTTCAAGGTAATCATTATCTATCCGGTCATCTGGATCGAAAAAAAATAGATATGGGGCTCGTGCTAATCTTATGCCTGTATTTCTAGCAGAGGAAACACCTCGATTTTGTGAAGATATTAATGTTACTCTACTGTCAATTTTTGAAAATGCTTGAATTTTTTCTAAGCTTTTGTCATTTGATCCATCATTCACAAGTAGGAATTCAACATCTTTTAACGTTTGATTAGATAGATCTTGGAAGCAATTAACTAAATGCTCTTCTACGTTGTAGCAAGGAACGATAACACTTACTTTTGGCACTTTGACCTCTCTTTGTTGTATAAAAAGGTATTCAAAGGGGACCAATTAACCCCCCCCCTAATTTTACGCGCAGGCCTTCCTGCATATACGTTGTATTCTTCAGTAAATTTTTTAGTTACTATAGAACCCATGCCTACTATAGAGTTATTAGGAAGGTTAGCACCTTTCAGAAAATCTACATTTCTTCCAATCCACACATGATTACCAATAACTATGTTACTTGGAAGGTTGAGGGGTTCTCCTGTTACAACATCAAATAATGTATGGCCATCTGAATTTCTGATCGAAACCCCCCAGCCTATGAATGAATCTGAACCTATAGACAGAGAAAGATCCGGCTCATCTATCATCAATATAGAAAGGGCACCTATATAGTTATTTTGCCCGATGCGACAAACAGAACCCTCAGCTGTCATCCTAACTGACAGTTGACCTCTAATATCATTGTTTGAGTCTATTTCAAATGTGCACCTTGATGTTATTTCTAAAGACAAGTTTAATTTCTTTTGTCTGGAAACTGACACAAATGAAGATGTACAATTATCTTTGAAGATAATTGTTAGGCCTTTAGGCAAATCTTGCTCAGTAAAAAGCCTTTTGCCATTGAAAATTATTACGTTGTTACTGAACAAAATCTCTTTTCGATCTTGAAGATATTGTTTTCTTAGGTGCTTTAGTATGGAGTTAAACATTTAAGAATTTTGCTTAAAGTTCTATTCAGGATTCGTAAAAAAAAATTCGGGTAATATTTAATTATATTGATTCCAATATCGCAAATAGTATCTCTATAAAGTTGCTCTAAGTTGTTTGCGTGAGCTAATCTAGAAACTTCTAAATGACCTTCGAGAGAATCTAAGAATTTCACTGGGGTATTTTTTAAATCTTTATGTTTGACTCTATAAAAATATACTTTTAAATTGAGACCATAGAAACCCCCATTTAAGATCAGAGCTTTTAATAAAAAAGGTGCATCTTGAAACCTGCTTAAAGGTGGAAAAAATATTTTATTCTTGACAAGAAAATTCTTCTTGAAGAGAAAACGATAAAACCCAAGACAGAATTGGTACTCTTTTAGGGATATCCAACCATCCTTGATTATTTTAAAATTTTTATATCGTCCAGTAAAATCATTTTCGATTTTCTTTGTTTTTTCATTGTACTGAATCAAAGAACCACCTGACAAATTTTGTTCATTTAATTGACATGCCTTATATAATTTTTCTAGGGCTTGTTTATCGTAAATTTTGTCATCCGGATCTAAAAAAAAGATATAATCTCCAGTTGAATCTATTATTCCAATATTCCTTGCATTCGAAACCCCCTTATTTTCTTGTAAAGTAATTATTTTTATCCTTTGATCCTTTTGTTTTAATTTCTCTAAGATTAAGCCTGTAGAATCTGTGCTTTTGTCATCAATGCATAGGATTTCAATATCTTTCAAGGATTGAAGAGTTGCAGAAGTTATTGCATCAGTAACCCACTTCTCGCAGTTGAAACATGGAACAACAATACTTACGAGCGCCATAATTTTTTCAACATATTTAGTATGTTCAAATTATGATCTGAGTGAACTTTTTCAAGTTCGTTAACAAGTGAAACTATATGCTCCTTTTGTTGGTTGAGAACGAAATGATGTAATTTTTCTAAGTTATTTTTCATTGCAAAATTTAACAGATAATTCATTCCCTCGAATGCATCCAATATTTTTTTCTTATTATTAAAGGTTTGTTTGGTTGTTCTGTGTTCCTTCCGATATACATAGGTTATATCAGGTATGGAAAAAAAATATTTTGCCTTAAAAAAAGCCTCAACCATGAATAAGGGATCTTGATATCTTGATAATAGAGGAAAACGAATGTTATTTTCGTTCAAAAAATCTCTTTTGTAAACGAAACGATGAAAACCGTAGTTATACTGATAGTCAGAATAATTATTTTTTTTAAATTCAGAGAATTTGTAATTTATATAGTCTCCAGAAAAATCAGTAATAATCTTCTTTGATTTTTGCAAGTATCTAGAAAATGATCCTCCACAAATCAAAACATTATGATTATTTGCTGCTTCATATAATTTCTCCAATACGTTTGGAGATGGATAGTAGTCATCTGGATCAAGAAAACAAACAAACGATCCAGTCGCTACATCTATTCCCAAGTTTCTGGCAGCGCTCACTCCCGAATTTTTTTGAGACAAAACTTTATAACTGATAGTCGGAGGGACTCTAGGTTCAAAACTTTTAAGGCAATCAAGAGTGTTGTCCGAAGAACCATCATCAATGCATATTATTTCAATATTTCTTAGGGTTTGACATAGTACTGAGGTTAAGCATTCATCTAAGAAATTTTCAGCGTTGAAGCAAGGAATGATTACACTAATGGTTGTTGACATTTATTTATGCTTAAGGTTAAATAAAATTGTGTATAAACTGGGCAGCGTTTTCATTAGTTGTAGTTTTTGTTGATCCCTTTTATCAAAATAACTCTTTGAAGATTTTATTGCCTCATAATCATTTTTTAGTTCTTTCGATATTTCATGTATATATGTCTTTCTTAAGGAAGGACTAAGCCTCTTTATTGTGAAAAAATAATTCGCCCACTTCCTGTGAAGGTAGATATCAAAGAATGTATCGAATTTATCAGTATCTATCAAAAATTTCTTTATAAATTTGTATTCTTCATTCATACAAAAAATTTTTTTTCTATCTTTTACAGACGAATTAGGATTATCTCTTCTATTCATGTAAAAGGCTCTATCTAAAAACATAATCCTTTTGGCGCATGCAAAACCATTAAACCAAAACCCATTATCTTGGAAAGAAGCACCTGGTGTTGTATTATGAAGAATATTGTTTTTTCTCAGAAAGTCTATATTGTAGATACCACTCCAAGTATTCATTGCACATAAAAATACTTTTTGTTCTTTCTCTGGAAAAATTGGACGATTGTAAAGATTATAAAATCTAGACAATTGGTTATAAGTTCTCTTATAACCCGCATTATCAGATGACATAAACCTATAAAAGTCTGATTTTACTAAATCTAAAGAATGAGATTCAATAGCATTTAGCAACGTTTTAAACATTCCGGGAAGGATGAAATCATCCGGTTCTACAATTGCTAAAAACTTGCCGTTACTGGCACTCATTCCGATATTCATTGAGTCGCCGTAGCCAGTATTTGCCTTATCTATTATGATAATTCTAGGATCGTTAGACTCAAACTCCCTAAGGATTTCCAGACTATTATCTTTAGAACCATCATTGACGCAAATAATCTCAATGTCTTGAAAATTTTGTGTTTGAATGCTTGTTATGCACTCTTTGAGGTATTTATCTACATTATAAATGGGAACAACAACTGATAATTTTGGCATAATTTGGCCTACTTAAAATACTTATTACAAATTTCAGAAGGTGTACCAAAATCTTCGATTCTTCCTTCTTCTAACCATAATACTTTTGTGCAACATCTTTCAATTAGGTCTCTAGAATGGCTAGCTAAGACCAAAATATTTGTTTTAGCAATTAAAGCATTTAATCTTTCTTCTGCCTTTTTATGAAAGCTTTTATCTCCGACCGATAGCCATTCATCCATCAATAAAATATCTGGTTCAATCATTGTGGAAACAGCAAAGGCTAGTCTCATGTGCATTCCTGTTGAATAACTTCTGATTGGCAGATTTATAAAATCCCCTAGCTCAGTGAAATCAATGATTGCCTGTAGCTGTTGTTCTATAACGTCTTTACTTATGCCAAGAAGAGCAGCTCTGAGGTAGATGTTCTCCAGTCCTGTGGCTTCTTTGTCTATGCCTAGAGATATAGAAATCAACGACCCTATTTTTCCCTCGATTTTTGCATACCCAGATGTCGGTTTGTAGACCCTCGCAAGCACTCTTAGTAGAGTACTTTTTCCGGCTCCGTTTCTTCCAATAATTCCCAACTTCTCCTTGGGTTCGACAGTGAATGAAAGATCGTTCAAAGCATTGACAATTGTTTTTCCGCTGTCGCTTACTTGTATTCTATTTTTTATAGCAAAATTCAAAACAGTTTTTTTTATCGAGCGATGCTGAGAGTTGAAAATTGGTATTTGTAAGGAAGCATGCTTTAATTCGATTCTTGACATTGTTACAACCAAAAAGGTATACGGTAACGGTATTTTCCGTAAAAAGATAGAGTGAAAAGAGAACCAAACAACAAAAGGGCCAACGTATAAAAGAAAGATAGTTCTGGAATTCTCTCTCCTAAGAAAGGATTTCTAACCAAGGTTAGCAAATGGTAGAAAGGGTTCCAGTCGATATATAAAGACTCAGCTCTTTCTTTCAGAAGAGAAGGCATCCACATAATAGGAGTTAAGTAGAAGAACACCTGAAGAATGCTGGCTACGATCTGGGCTACATCTCTAAAGCGAGCGCAAATGATAGAGATCAGCAGAGACATCCAAAATAAATTAGCAATCAACAAAACAAAGCCAGGAATGAGGTATAAGAAATTTAAACTTAGGCCCTTAGAGACAAAAAAGTATAGAAAAGGAAGAATAAGTAGGTTATGAAAAAGAATATAAACGTTTTTAGTTATGGCCCTGAGTAAATGAGAGCATAATGGCAAATCCAATTGCTTAATAATCGCTTCATAAGAGGGAAAAACCAATGTTGCATCTTTAAGTACTCCAATGATAAATCCCCAAAAAATAAAACCCACTGCCAAGTAAGGGAAGAAAAAAGATGGTGGTGATTTGTAAATCTTCGAAAAAATTATTCCTATACAACAGATCATGACTGCTGTGGATAGTGTTATCCAAAACGGCCCCAAAACTGACCTTCGATAGCGTTGCCTAATGTCAGAATAGGCAAGGTATAAGGGGAGCCTTATCTCTTTGAACGACAATAAAATATCTTTTAAACCAGTCAAATTCATCAATTTCTCAATTTTCGTTAAAGATATCACGAGTAAAGACTTTAAAACTTACGTCTTCTAAGTCAGGTGAGAAGCGATTAGCCAAAATTATGTCAGATTTAGTTTTAAATTCATCGAGGTTATGGCAGACAGGAAAACTGCAATAAGAATCTGAAAGAATTGTAGGTTCATAAATTAACAACTCAACACCTTTTTGAGTCAATTTTTTCATAATATCTTGGATAGCAGAAGAGCGAAAATTATCAGAATTATTTTTCATTACAAGTCTGAAAATTCCTATCTTTTTAGGATTTTTTTTGAGGACTTGTGACACGACGAAATCTTTCCTGATCTCGTTTGAATCAACGATGGCTTTTATTAGCGTCTGGGGTACGTTTTTATAGTTGGCAAGTAATTGTTTTGTGTCTTTCGGAAGACAATAACCTCCGTAACCAAATGAGGGGTTGTTATATTGACTTCCGATTCTTGGGTCAAAGCCCATTCCTTGGATAATCGATTTTGTATCTAGATGTTTACAGATACAATAGCTGTCTAACTCATTAAAGAACGAAACCCTCATTGCAAGGTAAGTGTTAGAAAACAGCTTAATCGCCTCAGCTTCTGTCGATTGAGTTAATAAAATAGGTACGTCCTTTTCCAAAGATGCATCAATTAACAAGTTAGAGAATAATTTTGCCAATTTAACGTCTCCTCCCACGACAATCCTAGAAGGATGGAGATTGTCGTGTAGAGCCTTTCCTTCCCTGAGAAACTCAGGAGAAAAAAGAATTGGGTTCTCGTATTTTTTACTAATGGCCTCTGTAAATCCTACAGGCACTGTTGATTTTATTACTATACAAACCTTCTTGGTTAACCTATTGATTTCAGAAATAACACCCTCTACAGACGTTGTATCAAAATAATTGGTGTTAGGATCGTAATCGGTAGGGGTTGCAATGATCGCAAAGGTTGCGTTTTCGCAGGCCTCTGCTACATCCAACGTCGCAAAAAGATTCAATTTTTCGTTTTTCAAATAATGAGAAATTTCCTTGTCTACAAAAGGACTTATTCCTTTATTGATCAGTTCAACCTTATTTGGAATAATATCAACGGCCGTAACTTCGTGCTTCTGTGCAAGAAGAATCGCGTTAGACAGCCCAACGTAGCCAGTGCCAAATACCGCTATTTTCATTTATTTACCTTTTCTATAAGCGAATATCTAAATTAAGGTCTTTATGCTTCTAGCCATTTAAAAAGCCTCGAAGACTGAAGATGGATAGCTGGTCGAAGAGCTAAGCCATGCTGTTCATGTTTATTCGGAATGCCCGAAATTGTAGCACCAACAAAAAATTTCAGGGCTGACGCATCGGTAAATTGAATTTGGGCCACGAATTTCGTTGAAACTCG
>OHPP01000991.1_pt1 | contig 13993 bp, 9 predicted proteins | sample 1577731 | NCBI WGS metagenome assembly OHPP01 (sample SAMEA3879536, study PRJEB24766) | human gut metagenome | biome: human-associated habitat; feature: feces | place: USA | collected 1985/1987
GCGGTGCTGTATCAGCAGCGGGAACAGACGCAGACGGATTTTGTCACAATTCCGGACGGTGGACACGGCTATGGCACATTTACAAAGGAACAGAAACAGACCACCGTGGATTGCATTCTGTCATGGATGGCACAATAATGACCAGATTTGACGCTAAAACGACGGGATAAGCCAAATTGCACACACGGAAACCCAATCGTGCTATGATACTCACATGAGATGCGTTGCCGAGAAGGAAACGCACAAAATAGAAGGAGGAACCCAATATGAAGAAGTTTCTTGCTCTGCTGCTGGCGGCCCTGATGGTGCTGGGCTGCGCGAATCTGTCCTTGGCGGAAGATGCTGCGCCGCTGGAAGTGCTGACCGAGTTTGGCGACCTGACTGCGGATGACGCTGATTACGAACCGAACCCGGACTACGACAAGTACACCGTGATTGAGTACTACATCGAAGCGGCGGACGCGACGGTTATCATTACCTGCTCTGCGAAGGCGGACGGTTCCGAATACAACCTGGAATACAGCTTCTATGGCGACGACCAGCAGGTCATCTGGCAGGTTGTTGACGGCGAAGGCAAGGTCGCGTTCGACAAGACGGGCTTCATGGGCGGCGACACGCCGGATATGATTGCCTACATCCTCGAAAACGCGACGGTCTGGGCTGACATTGTGAAGTAATCCCAATTCACCTGTGCTGCGGTGAAGCAGCACAAAAAGAATCCCCGTGTGCTGACGCAAGCGCCAACAAGAAATTCGGACTTGCTGGTACGCGGGGATTTTTAGAAGCCGGAAAAGAGCTACAACATCCGCTATCTGATGCATGGTGGCGGTGATGACGAGAACTACTGGCTGATGGAGCTGAGCGACCGTACACATGGCAAAACGACGATGCGCGTGCTGGATCACATGATTGAGGACGGCTTGTGTGAGCCGCTGATTGTGGTTACGCCGACGTTCTATGCTGACGTCGAGGGCGTTGAGCCGACGCAGGAGCAGATTGATGCCGTCTGTGCGCAGATTGGCGAATCGCACTATAATTCCATGTCGGGTCTGTATACATGGTACTTTGGCGACGAATTTCGGAACAATATCATTCCTGCGGTGGAAAGCAAATACCTGACCTATGCAAACAAAGATGTCAGTGAAGAGAACCTGATTGCAACGCGCGACCATCGGGCGTACTGCGGCCTGTCGATGGGTTCAGTAACTTCCTTCCACGGAGTCCTGATGCGCAATTTTGATGTCATCGGCTGGTGCGGTTCATGGTCGGGCTCGCTGACGGATGAAGCGCTTTTCCGCACGATGCTGGAAGAAAAATATGCGGATTACACCCTGAACTTCTGGTATAACGGCAACGGCGTGGAGGACATTGCTTTTGAAGAGCATTACGAAATCTACAATCAGCTGATGGAGAGTATGAGCAACAAGTTTGTGGACGGCGAAAACAGCGCAATGGTGGTGCTGGAAGACGGTGCACACAACTATGCAGCTTGGATTGTGGATTTGTACAACTGCCTGTTGGTGTTCTTTAAGTAATAGTCAATAACGACGGCGGAGGAAGTGCAGCATGACGGGCTTGCTGGACTGGCTGAAAAGCCTATATACAGTGGGTGTGCAGTACATTTGCTGGCTTGGGCTTGCAACGCTGGTGTTCTCACATTCTCTGGAAAAGAGAAAAATGGCGTGCCTCAAAGGCAGTGCGGCGACGGCTGGATTTCTGCTGCTGGGGATGCTGGCTTCCTCTACCGCCGTGGATGGCGCACTGCCGGTTGTGTGGTATTTTGTGCTGCCGCTGGTGAATATGCTGGTCATTATGAGCTACTGCCAGATTAGCTGGCGAGAAGCATTTCAGTGCGCTTTGCTGGCATCACTGACGGAGCATCTGGCCAATTCTGTGTACATTCTCATTTTCGTGAGCAATGCGCAAATGAATTTGGCGTACTGCACCATCAGCTTACTGGTGTATGCATGCATCTGGTTTTTCTGGGGCAGAAAAATGGCACACACAGGGCATTACTATGTGACAAGCTGGGGCATTGTTCCGATGACGCTGCTGTGCCTGACGGTGCAGGTGTTTCTGAGCTATGAATGCAAACATACCGCTGATCCGAATGCATGCATGGCATTTGAAGTCGAGACCGTGCGCCGAATGCTCCAGCTCTGCCAGTGGTATGCGATTGCGTTCTGCTGCTTGATTCTGGCGCTGGAATATACGCATCAGAATCAGCTGTTTGCGCAGGCGGAACTGGCGGTCAGCCATGAGCTGCTGCATGTGCATGAGCAGCAATTCCGCTTGACTCGTGACAACATTGACCTGATTAACCGCAAGTGCCACGACATGAAACATCAGGTGACGGTGCTGATGGCGCAGAAGGACGGAACGGGTGAACTGACGAAGCGATATGGGCATGAAATCCTAAAAATGATAGAGGTTTACGATAACAGCATTGATACGGGCAACGAGGTGCTCAATACTGTGCTGCGCGACAAAAGCCTGTATTGCAGCATGAACGACATCAACTGGATGTGTGCAGCACATGGAGAACAACTGAACTTCATGAATCCGCTGGACTTGGTCTGCATCATTGGCAATGCGCTGGACAACGCAGTGGAGGCAGTAGAGCGCATTCCCGACAAAAAGAGGCAGATTATCAGCGTCAAGATTGCCACCGTCAGCAGCATGATGCAAATTCTCATTGAGAATACGTTTGACGGGGAAGTGCATACCGCTGATGGGCAGCTGCTGACGAGAAAGCAGGACGCACATAATCACGGCCTCGGCGTGCGCAGCATTCGTGCGACAACGGAGAAATACGGCGGTTATGCCAGCACGACCACGGAAGGGGATACCTTCATCCTCAACATACTGATTCCAATTCCCAATGCGGCCGAAACAGTATGAGAACTTGGAAATTCTGAAGCGGAAGACAGAGAGGAAGCGCTTGAAGATGGACGAGCAGAAACAGAAAATCAAAAAGCCTCATAAAAAAATGAGCAACAAGCTCTTTACTGGAATTTGGGGAAGCCTTCTGGCGCTCCTGATGGTGGGCATTATCACGCTCAACGTGGTGCTGCTCAAATACAGCTCGCTGATTACTCGTTCGCTGGGACATCAAACCGTAGCAACCGTGAATCTGGATACTTCGGGTGACAGCGATTACTTCAAAAGCGCCTTTGCAACGGAGGCAGATTTGCTGGCGCATGAAACGGAAATCAGCCGGCAGATTGAGGCGGAGGGCATTGTGCTGGTGAAAAACGACCAGAATGCACTGCCGCTGCAAAAGGGAGCGAAAATCAGCATCTTTGGTCAGGCATCAACGCAGTTCCGCTATGGCGGCGGCGGTTCCGGCGCCATTGACGAGACAAACGTGCAGAGCTTGAAGGAAGCATTCACGCAGGAAGGCTTCGATGTGAATGAAACGCTGTGGACAATGTATCAAGACAGCGGCCTGAAAATTCCCAAAGAAGTCAAGCCGGATGATTTCTCTGCGGAGGTGGAAAAGTCTTTTGCAGCATATGGCGATGTAGCGATTTTTGTCTTCTCGCGCCCTGCGCATGAGGCGACAGACCTCGCAGAGAAAGAGGTCTCTCTGAGCAAGGATGAGCAGGCGCTGCTGACATACATCAATGCGCATTTTGACCGCGTGATTGTGCTGCTGAACATCGCAAACGCGGTTGAATTGGGCTGGCTCAATGAATATGAGCATATTCAAGGGGCACTTTGGGTGGGCTACCCCGGTCAGCAGGGAATGATTTCGATTCCGCGTGCCGTGAATGGTACGGTGAACCCGTCTGGACGGCTGGTGGATACCTATGCTTACAGCGCGGAAAGCTCAGCTGCGTTTGAAAATTTCGGCTATGGGCGCGTGGAAAACGGCTATAACAGCGTGGGCGCGAAGAATACCTATGTGGTTTATGGCGAAGGAATTTACGTCGGTTATCGCTATTATGAAACGCGCTATGAGGATACGGTACTGGGGCAGGGAAATGCAGACAGCAGAAAGGGCGCTTCGGACAACAAGGCGTGGAACTATGGCAAGGAAGTGCTGTATCCCTTTGGCTACGGACTGAGCTACACAACCTTTGAATACAGCAATTTCAAGCTGACGGAAGAGGAAAATCAGTTTGCTGTTTCTGTGGATGTCACCAATACAGGTGCTGTGGCGGGCAAGGAAGTTGTTCAGATCTACTTCCAATCGCCCTATACGGACTATGATAAGCAGTATTTGGTAGAGAAGGCATCGGTGGAGCTGTGCGGTTTCGGCAAAACGCGCCTGCTTTTGCCGGGCGAAACAGAGACGGTTGCGCTGACTGTGCCAAAAGAAGAGCTGCGTGCGTATGACCGAATCAATGCGCGCACCTACATTGTTGATGCGGGAACGTACTACTTTACCGTGGCGGACAATGCACACGATGCAGTCAACAACATCTTGGCGGCAAAAGGCTGCACGATTGAAGACGGCATGGATGATGCGGGCAATGCTGCCATGACAGCATCCTATGTGCAGCAGGAACTGGACACAACGACCTGCGCAGTGGACAGCGCAACGGGAACGGCTATCAGCAATCAGTTTGATTACAGCAGCATGACGTACTATGACAGCAAGTATGTCTATCTGACGCGCAGTGATTGGGATGGCACATGGCCGAGCTTCTACGGCAAGACGGATAAAAAGGGCAAACATACCATGAAGGCGAGCGACCAGCTGCTGCAGGACAGTCAGGAAAATCATTACGCTGACGACCCGAACGCCGTTATGCCGACGACAGGTTCGGGCAAAGGTATCAAGCTGATTACCATGCGCGGCAAGGCATACGACGATCCGGCATGGGAAAATGTGCTGGACGGCCTGACGGTCGAAGAAATGATGAACATGGTTCGGCTGGGCGGCTGGCAGACGGCACAGCTGCTGAGCATTTCCAAGCCTGTTTCCAACGATCAGGATGGCCCGGCAGGTATTTCGGATGAATTGATTTCCGGCAGTGCGCACTGCATGGGCTATCCGATTGCGGTGGTGCTTGCGTCCACATGGAATCAGGAACTGGTGGAGCAGATGGGCGAGTGCATTGGTGAAGATGGCTTGAAGTCGGGCGTTCAGGGCTGGTATGCGCCGGGGGCAGGGACGCATCGTACGCCCTATGGCGGACGCAACTTTGAGTACTACTCCGAAGACGGCTTCTTGTCGGGGAAAATCTGTGCGGCGGAGGTTCGCGGCGCACAAAGCAAAGGCATGTATGTCTACCTCAAACATTTGGTGCTGAACGATCAGGAAGATCGGCGCTATGGCATTGCAACCTTCTGTCAGGAGCAGGTGCTGCGCGAACTGTACATGACACCCTTTGAAATCTGCGTCAAGGAAGCGGATGCGCATGGCATGATGGCGGCATTTGACTCCATCGGCGGCATCTGGTGCGGTGCAAATGAAGATTTGCTGGAGGATGTTTTGCGCGGCGAATGGGGCTTCCGCGGAATTGTTGTGACAGACTATGCGACAGCGAACGGCGGTTACATGTGGATTGACATGGGGCTGCAAAACGGCGGCGACCTGTGGCTGAACAGTGACAAAACGGTTTACTGGATTGATGACATTGAAAACAATGCAACGCTGGTGAACAGCCTGCGCCGTGCATCGCATAACATCCTGTATACGGTTGTCAACAGCGCGGCGATGAATGGCTTCAGCGAAAAGACGGAAATCCGCAATGTGCTGCCAGAGTGGCAAATCTGGATGATTTGCGCTGATGCTGCGGTGCTGGTGGTGACAGTGACAGGCGTACTGCTGATTGTACGGCGCTGCAGGAAGAATCGCAGCAGCATTCAGGTGGTTCAGGTGAAAGCGCAAGTATAACCAAGCGTCATAGATAGCCCTGCCTGATGTGCTTTCCAGCAGGCAGGGCATCTGTGTATGCGCAAAACGGGCAGAAGGAGAGAAAAAGCATGTTCAAAACCAAACAATTCTGGTGCAGATTGAGCTGCCTTGGGGTCTGCGTGATGCTCATCGGGAATAGCGCGGGCACGATACTGGAGAAGAATCGCAATATGGTCAACAGCTATCTGGGAACGCAGACTGCTGTTGTTGAGGTCTCGGAATCGGACGATGCACTGTATACGACCTATGTGGCGGATTACGCCAACACGGATGAGCTGATTGCAGCGCATCGCGCAATGGGCGAACGCCTCAGCGCAGAAGGCAGTGTGCTGCTGAAAAACAATGGCGCATTGCCGCTTGAAAAGGGCAGCGCTGTGACATTGCTGGGCGTTTGCGCGGAAACAAAGATGAATTTCGGGGCGCGCGTCGGCTGTGCAGTAAAACCGGGACAAAACGTGAAGCTGGGGGATGCACTCATCGAAAAAGGCTTCCAAGTGAATGAGCAGATGCGGGAGACCTATACGAAAGTATGCAAGAACAAGGTGTACAACAACGCCAATAAACTCTCGCCGAGTTTTGTGGGTGTCCTGCCAGGCAATGAACCGAAGCTGGTAACGGCGGAGGCGACCGTGGAGGAAATCCAGAAGGCAGATTCGGACTATCGAAACGGTTTTGCAGCGTATCAGGATGCGGCAATTGTTGTGCTGGGACGCTGCGGCACAGAGGCAGCGGACTACTATCCTGGTGAAACGGGCATTGACCCGCAGACAGGCGCGCGGAATGCGCTGGCGCTGACGAATGACGAGCGGGCGCTCCTTGCACTGGCGAAGGAAAACTTCCACCGTGTGGTTGTGCTGCTCAATACGGCGAATCCGATGGAAATCGGTGAATTGGCGGCGGATGACGGCATTGACGCTATCCTGTGGATTGGTTTCCCCGGCAATTACGGTACGCTGGGCATTGCATCCATCCTCTGCGGCGAAACGAATCCGTTGGGGGCGCTGCCGGATGTGTATGCGTCGAACTCTGTTTCATCGCCCGCAATGGCGAATTTCGGCATCTATACTTTCGCAAATGCAGATGAATATTTTGACACGGTGACAGACCGCGCGGATTACTATCTCATCGAAGCGGAGGGCATTTACACGGGCTATCGCTACTATGAGACCCGCTATGCGGATGCTGTGATGGGGCAGGGCAATGCGGATTCCACAGTGGGGGCATTTGATTCTGCAGCTGGCTGGAATTATGGCGAAGAGGTAACATATCCGTTTGGCTATGGCGTGAGCTACACGACATTTCGGCAGACGCTGGATGCGGTGACGGTGTCGCAGCAGGACAAAACGGTGACGGCAGCTGTAACGGTGACGAATACGGGCAGTGTCCCGGGGAAAAGCACGGTGCAGCTGTATATGCAAGCACCCTACTATGTGGGCGGACTGGAAAAGAGTGCAGTGCAGCTGCTGGATTTCGGCAAAACGAAACTGCTTGCTGCCGGGGAAAGCGAAACGCTGACCATCACGGCAGATATGCAGAACATGACCAGCTATGATGCTGACCGCGAAACCTATCTGCTGGATGCGGGGGAATATTACTTTGCAGTTGGCTGCGGTGCACATGAAGCGCTGAACAGCATTCTGACGGCGCAGGGATATGCGGAGCGCTTGGATGGTCAGGGCGACATCGCGTGCGTGAAAACATGGACGCTCGCGGAATGTGATACGACGACGTTTGCTGTTACGAAGGCTGGCGTGCAGGTATCCAATCAGCTTGCTGATGCGGATTTCAATGCTTTTCAGCCCGGCACAGTAACATACCTGAGCCGCAGCGATTGGGCAGGCACATGGCCGAAAAACTACGAGAATCTTACGGCCACGGCGGAAATGCTTGCGACGCTCAAAAACGATTTTTACACCATCCATACGGATGACGACGTATCGGACATTATCTGGGGAGCGGATAACGGCATGTCCTTTGCGGATATGAAGGGGGCAGCCTACGATGACCCGCGCTGGGAGAAACTGCTCGACCAGTTGACGATTCAGGAAGCGGCGGAGTTTGTTTCGACCGGAAACATGATTTATCTGGATATTCCGTCTGTTGGTTTCTTAGGCGGAACGCTTGCCAATGACGGCCCAGTGGGCTTCCTCAGCAGTATTTCCAACGTATCGGACGCCAATTCGCCGTGGTACGTTTCGCCGGAAGACCCCAATGCGGGTTACGAGGTGCATGACATGGGCACGCCGCAGCTGGTGGGCGCGTCGTTTGACAAGGAGCTTGCGCAGGCAATCGGGACACTGTTCGGCAATGACAGCCTTTTCAACGGGCTGTCGATTATCTGGGGGCCGGGACTGAACCTGCATCGCACACCCTGCTGCGGTCGAAACGTGGAATACTATTCGGAAGATCCGGTGCTGTCCGGTTTCCTTGCCGCGGCGTATGCGCAGGGTGCGTACAGCAAGGGCTTGATTGCAGCCGGCAAACACTTTGCATTCAATGATCAGGAAACAAACCGCAATGGCGTGGCGCCCTTCATGACGGAGCAGAAGGCACGCGAACTGGAATTGCGCAGCTTCCAGATTGCCTTTGAAAACGGAATGCTGGGGACGATGACTGCGTTTAACCGCATCGGCACAACCTACGTCAGTGCGCATGAAGGACTGATTGATGGCATCCTGCGCGGCGAATGGGGATTTCAGGGGTACATCGTGACTGATTTGGTGAATCCGGCAACCTATATGACGTGGAAAGAATCTGTTGCGGCAGGAACAACGAATTTCGACTCCGTAGACATCAAAGAAGAATGGTACGCTTATCTCAATCACGATGGAAACACCCTTGGCGGCGATGCTAAAATTCTCCGCCGATTGAAAGAAGCGGTGCATCATACGCTGTATGTGCTGGCGAACAGCAACCGCATGAATGCAGTGAACACATCAGCAAAAATGGTGGAAGTCAGCAACTGGTGGCGTGTCAGCTATCGGACGGCGAAAATAGGCGGCTTTGCGGCAGCGTGCGCAGGATTGCTGGGTTACGTGGCGATATGCTGCATCAGCATAATGGCGAAAAAGAAGGAGGAACGCACGGCATGAAACAGAAAATTTTCCTGATTCTTCATGTGGTTCTGACGGCAGGGGCAGCTGCATTGACGGCGATTAGTTCAGCGATGGCATATCCACTGGGCGGTGCGGCAATCCTGCTGGATTTGCTGCTGATGCTGCGTAAAAAAGACGGCATTCTGCGGGATGCAGCACTGCTGTTGAATGTGGTGCTGACGACGCTGTGCTTCTGCCGTGTGCTGACAGGGCGTGCGGATTTAATGGGCTATGTTTGGTTCTCTGACTTGGAGAAGGGTAACTCGACCGCTGTGAACAGCCTGACGCTGGCGGCGATTGCGCTGGGTGGCTTTTTGCTGGGCAGCGTGATGAATATTGTGCAAGGGTTTTGGCGGACGAGAGGGTAATGCTGGCGCAGACTTCGCCTGATTATCTTTTCTGATGAAATCTATTGGCTCTGCTGACTTTGGAAAAGAAGAAAGTCGGCAGAGCCAACATTTTGTTCGGAAATTTACATTGAGAATATTTCCAGACTCAACGGAGTTAGATGTTTGTGGCGCAAATTTTCATCAAATCACAAATGCACAGATACAAACATCACAAAACAAATCAGCACTTTTCAAATTTTATCGCCCCAAAACTGTTCAATGAGTTCATTATAGGTTAGCCGGAAACTTGGATATTGTCTGTGTTTCCTCGACACTGCACCACGATGCGTACCCAAAATTGTACCCACAACGGAGTGGTATTCCATGTGATTTGTTAAGCTGCAAATGCTGATTTTGGTTTCAGAATGTTACCATATGGTACTGATTGGGACGCAATGGGAAGTGCGTTCTCCGCTTCGAATCCGCTATGCTCCACTTCACAGGAGAAATCCGAACCTGATTCCGGTTGGAAACGGGTTCGGATTTCTTTATTTCGTCAAGAAGGCTGAAAATATGCAGGGGTAACTTGAACCATTGCTACAACTGAGTTGAAGATGCAATCATGCCCGCTTTATTTCTTACAATAAAGCGGGCATGACTATTTGGTTACAGAGCAACATCACATGTGAGGAACCAGCTTCCCATTGGATAAATTTGGAATTCCACCATACTCTCCATCCAGATATGCTTTGCGAATTCGCTTGTCGAAACGAGCGCCGAATTCATCAAGGCCAAATATCTTAGATGTTCCGTCCTCGTCTCGTTTGCCAACGAAACCAATCTCGTCTTGCCTGAGCAGATCCAAGTCCATGAGATCTGCCTCATGTGTAGTCACGATTAATTGGATATTCCGTTCTGCAGCAAGCGCAAGGAAATCCCCGATAAACTTCTTAGTAAGCAACGGATGGAGGCAGCGACTTACTTCGTCGATAACGTAGACCATATCAGAATTGTTTGCGAGCAGTACTTCCAAGAGATCCAACAAGCGAATAGTGCCATCGGACTCTTCTTTTAGCGAAAACAGTGATTGCCCATGTTTATGCTGGAACTTAAGTGTTTTACAGCGAACCTCTTCTTCGATTAGTTCGAAGATATACATGGAATGATCTTCTTGCATCCGTAGAATGATAGCAGGAATCCGTTCCTGATGCTGTTCTTCATAACGCCTTTTTTGTTCGGTAAGGCTTTCAACAAGATCTGACCAAAGACGTTTGGGGAATTGCGCTATCAGCTTTTCTGTCGGTTCATCACATACTTGAACCTTAGATATACCGGTATCAAAGCGAGCGAGTAATTCCTCTGCGGCAGCACTACCTTCGCTATCGAAGAAGTATGTATACTGGGTAATGGGTTCATCGGGATAATTCACGCTCAATTTGAATCGGAACCAGCGGTAGACAGTTCTATATGGTGCCAAGATAGGATAGGTATCATACAGTGCATCTTTGTTCTTATTCATGACCCGTAAAAACAAGATGCTTCCGTCATTCTTGATATCGTCGGCGTAGAAGCTCAGCCTATCAGCAAGTTGTGAGTCTTCCATGTATGATGCAACATCGTAGGTACCCTTTTGGACATCCCGATAGAAAATTGTTCTGCAGTGTTGCCGACGAACCTCATACATCCATTCTTTTGTGAATAGGCCTGAATTCAAAACTGCTTCAAAGCCGTAGATATATCTGATGTTATTGAGGACAACTTCCACGGCAAAGGTTGACGGCCGTTCAGCATTGTTATCAGATACGCGGCAATAATCCATCGCAGCATTTGCTGGAATACCGTGCAGCATTGCATGCTGCATGAAGTCAATAGCTCGAACCAGATTAGATTTTCCTGAGGCGTTAGCCCCGTATACTGCCTTGAATTTGATAAGTTTTACATTGGCACTTGAGATACGATTCGTACGCTCTGAAAAGTTTCGTGCTTTTCCTGCGACCATCGAAAACCGCTCTTCTTTATCAAAGGATCGAAAGTTGCTTACGGTAAAGCTAATGAGCACGCTATCACTCCTTCAGTTAATATTGCAACCTTACATATTATACGTGAATAATTCACGAAAGTCAATAGGGAAAGACTGAAAAAATGCCATGATTTGAGATTGCAGAACTTGCGAAAGTGAAAAAATCACTTTGGCGCTTGCTTTTGGGAGGCGACTGATGTATAATGACTTCTGACCAGTAGATCTTCGGCAGGAAGGCTGGCAAGCACATGCTCCATGTGGCTGGGGAATCGAAAAAACACCGAGTTCCCTCGGTGCTCAAGACGACAAAGCACAGCGAATGGTACTTCATCAATGCGGCACATTGAGTTTACCACGATTCGAGGCTGATTTCAAGACCAAAGTCGTCGGAAAGGAAGAATGACTGAGCGTTTCACCCAAGCCACATGTCCCTATAGATTATTATTTATCGAAAGGGGCGGTTTATATGTATGTAACCACCTACTTGCGTATCCCCAAAGGCCACGAAGATATCGATTTCGTTGATATCACAACTGATGCGGACACCGAACTGTTTATCGATCCGTGTCTGATTGAACGCGGTAGAGATCCGCTTAGCCGTGAAGCAGCAGAGATAATCGCAGACTTCGCGGATCAGATGTACGCTGACATGCGGACTTCACGCTGGAACAACTCCTCAGTGTTTGATGAGGCGCATGAAGTGAACGAGACGAAGTTGGGCTATGGAAATGGCCACAACGGAAAAGGAAAAACAACTGAAGGCATGAGGGACAGTCTGAAGGACCTCTGCGATCTGGCAACAAAGATTCCGACCATTTCTTGCGTTCAAGACATTCCTGTATTCGTCCAAGACTTTGCCGAAGACTGCATGAGTGATCTGCTCACCAATATTCTACGGCGCATCTTGACCCAATTCACAGCGGATCAAATGCAGCGGTATGGTATTGAGCCAGATGGCTACCACGAGATCCGTTCATGGGATCGCGAAAAACATGACTGGGCATGGTCACAAGAACCATTTTGGAGAGTGGGCAGTCGTAAAATTCTGCTGGTTCCCAAGGGGTGGGTTCGCAAACATTTCTTGTTCAAAACCCATCAGTATCTCTCCTTGGTTATCCTGGAGCGCATGAGAGACGATCCACGCTATCGGGATCTATCCAAGCGTATCATGCTGCAGAGTCTTGAACGCGAGATACCGCATTGGGAGTATGAAGAGGTGACGAGATACACGCTTGCCCATCCCGACGCGCTCAGTGAGTATCACAGGAGGCTTCCGCTACACTACAACAAGGCGTACGGGTGCATGAATGATGAAGCTCTTGACAAAGCGGTGTATGTTCGCCGATCTCGCAGAAATGCTGGCTGATTGAGGAAGGATGTGCTTGCATGGCGGTTCATCATGGCGGCAAGGTTGGCAAGGCTGCAAAAGCCCTTGCATCGAAGAGCTCTTCTAAGAGCACCAAGAGCAATGCGGGGAAAACATTGGCGACACATAAAGCTGAGAAGCATTAAGCCAATGGTAGGGTGATAGCTCTTATCGAGCAAATCCCGGGCGTCCACCCTTAAGGGGCGGATGCCTTTTTTGTATGATATCCGTTCGTAGGAGATGTGGTTTTCCTCGTCTAAGATTTATGGCGCAGCAATTGGGACCCAAAGCTTTCACTTTAGCATTTTCGGAGCTAATATATGTAACACTAATGTCTTGACAGACATCCAGAAGAGCTGCATATATGTTGCGTAAACGTTACAACAGTGTTGCTGCGTGATTCGATTTGTCAAGGGGTGTTTCGCCGTGAAATACACATTTCTTATCAACAGCCGGTTGACGTGCCCCTCTGTTCTGTATACAATATAGGCAGAATACTTGCTAATCAGGAGCAGCCACTATGTCCACTATCCTTCTTGTCGAAGACGATGCCGCCCTGCGCGATGGCTTGACGGAGTTATTTACCCGTGAAGGTTATTCCGTTACCACTGCAGCCAATGCTGCGGAGGCTCGACAGAACTTCTCTGTCTATATTGACCTGATCATCCTTGACGTCACCCTCCCCGATGGCAATGGCGTATCCCTGTGTCAGGAATGGCGCGATCAGGGCATCACAACGTCCATCCTGTTCCTCACCGCCAAGGATGAGGAGTTCGATGTGGTACGCGGTCTGGATGCAGGCGGCAACGACTATGTAACCAAGCCTTTCCGTATGATGGAACTGCTCAGCCGCATCCGCGCGCTGCTGCGCCGGAATACTCCTGCACCTATCACAACCTCCGGTGAACTGGAGATCGACCCGTCCCACATGCAGGTGCGCCGCGATGGCGAGATTATCCCTTTGACGCTGACTGAGTACAAAGTGCTGAATATGCTCGTCAGCAATCGTTCGATTGTGACGCGCGAGCAGCTGCTGGATGTGCTCTGGGATGATGGTGCAAAGTTTGTGGACGATAACACGCTGTCCGTGCACATCAGCCGCCTGCGGGAAAAGATCGGCGCGCAGCACATCAAGACAATTCGCGGGGTGGGATATCAATGGTTGGCCTGACTATTGTGGTGATCGCCCTGTCTATCGCGCTGCTGGTGCTGGTTGCGCTGTTTTTGAGGCAGCGCCGGAGGATCAGGAAGCTGGCAGAGCAGGCGGAGGACTTCCTCGTTGGCAACGGCGCACCTCTTGAATTCTCCGTCCAG
>OHPP01000997.1_pt1 | contig 13944 bp, 14 predicted proteins | sample 1577731 | NCBI WGS metagenome assembly OHPP01 (sample SAMEA3879536, study PRJEB24766) | human gut metagenome | biome: human-associated habitat; feature: feces | place: USA | collected 1985/1987
TATACTATCCTGGTTCGATACTTTTGTACCTAAAACGTCACATACTTTTCCATTGACTTTGACTTTACCATCTAAAATCAATTCTTCGGCTTTTCTTCTTGAACAAATACCTGCTTGGGCAATTACTTTTTGTAGTCTTTCCATTGTCTATTCTCCTTCAAATAATTCTTCACTATTGTTTCTAGTTTGAGGTAGTTCCGGCAATTCTTTTAGATCTTCCAATTGAAAAGCATCCAAAAATTCATCGGTTACACGATATAATAATGGCTTACCAATCGCATCTAAACGATCTTTTGCTTCAATCGAGCCACTAATTTCTTTAACATCATTTCACAATTTACACCACGAATCTCTTCAATTTCAACACGTGTAATCGGTTGTTTATAAGCAATAATAGCCAAAGTTTCCATGGCAGCCTGTGAAAGGGTGGGTTGTTTATATTCTTCAAATAATTGTTTGCCATAAGGATATACAAATTCTTTTGTGACAAACTTAAAACGATTCGCATATTCTACAAGTTCAATTCCTTTTGAAGAACTCGAATATTCTTTTTTTAACGCATCCAATAAGACACGTATATCATCCATTTCTAAATTTTGTAGACCATGCATCATCTGATCCATAGTCAAGCCTTCTTCTCCACTTAAGAATAAAAGACCTTCTAATATTGCTTTCGCATTATCCATTCTACAAATCCTCTCTTGCGACCCAAATCATCTGCGTCTCATCAATGGAATATGTCATCCATTTTTCATGTATTAAATCTAATATCGATAAAAAAGTCACAATCACCATATGTAAGCTTGTACAATCTGCACATAGATTTTGAAATGAAATAGACCCCTCAAGATGTTTCATTCTCTCTTTGATTTGTACAGCTCTTTCTTCGATTGATAATTCTTTGATTGTGATCTTTGTTTCATACGGTTGTAAAAGCTCCATACGCACAATACAATGGCGCATTGCCTTCATTAAATCATAAGGTGATTGTGCTTCTAAAGTATCACTTTCAACAGGTACTTTCCATTCTTCCACTAAACTAGAAACGGGACGCGAAAAATGCAGTTGCCTTTGTTCGTAATCTTCCTTTAAGGCTAGACTTACTTCTTTATATCTTTGATACTCTAATAATCTTGCGACCAGTTGATCACGCTGATCTTCTTCATATTCTTCTTCTACCTCAACCGTTTCTCTTGGCAGAAGTTTCTTTGACTTATATGCGATAAGACTTGCCAACTCTGACAAATATTCGCTAGCTACTTCTAGATGCATGTTTTGCATGGCATGAATATAATCAATATATTGTGTTGCCAAAACATTCATATCTAAGTCAAACAGATCCAATTTATTTTCTTTGATCAAATGCAGCATCAGATCCAAAGGACCTTCGAACTGATCTAATGTTATTAAAAAATCCATACTATCACCCATATTAGCCATTATAACAAATTTTAAAAAGCTTTTCATCTCTAACGAGTAATGTTAGAATAATTGGACAGGAGGTATGTCATGCGTAGAGCCATTCTCTTTTTAATTTTTGCGTTGTTTTTAGCGATGGTCATTCAGCCAAATTTAAATAAACAAATTAAAGAAAAATCAAAAATCGATGTTCCTGAACAAACGGATTCGACAATTATTACCAATGATACAGTCGACAATTCGCGCTGTAAATCGAAAGCTGTCATCTGTATTGATGCAAGTCATGGAGGTAGTGATGCAGGATATACAAGTGATGGACATACGAGTGAAAAAGATCTAAACCTGATTATTGCCAAGAAGATTGGAGACAGTCTAGCTTCGGTAGGATATAACGTTGTGTATACAAGAAGTGATGACTCTTCTCTTTCAACAGAAGATCGTATTACTTCAATCAACTCGCAAAAGGCAAAGTATTTGATTTCTATTCAAATGAATTCAAGTTCGGATCCTCTATCCAAAGGCTACTCCATTTTTACGCAGCCTAACGATAATATGATTCAGCTTGCCAAAAAACTTGCCCAAACTATGAATTCCATCAACCTATCGCAATTTGAAGGTATTGATTCGGATCATTATGAAAACTTCCCTATCTTATATGATAGTCAAATTCCTTCGATTCTATTAGAACTTGGATATTTAAGCAATAGTGAAGACTACACAAAATTAACGGATGAAACTTTCCAACAAAAGATTGCGAATGCGATCACAGAAAGCTTTTTAAATCAAATCAACTAACACTCTTTGGAGTGTTTTTTTGTATATTAAGTAATTGATTTCAAAGAAGATGAATTTGGAAATTTAAAAATGACCGAATTATTTGAATCTAGTTTTATATAGGCATGACAAAACAGACTATTGTAAACAGCCTTGTTTAGTATGGAGTTCTTATTGATCATAATCTTCTTTTATACAATTGCATCATTTCATCAATACATCTTTTTCAGTATGCTCTGTCATTTCTTTTGTCCTTGAATGAATTATATGTATAAGTATACTGCATTGTGGCTTTACATTTACATTGAATTGGATCTTAGGTTAAAAGAATCTATTAAATGAGTGCGGTATTTGAATTTATTGAGTTTGTTTTTAAGGACTTTGGTTGTTGTTTCACGAGAATAATCCTTATTCTTTTTGATTCCAAGAAGTACATGTACTTTATCTAGAGTTTTCTTAGAAGCATTGGCATAGAATCCATAATATCGAGTTGTTAAGAAATGGTAGTCTGGTATATGTATAATAAGGCGGTTTATAAAATCAATCACATTATCTGTGACATCATGACGTTTTTCATCCTTATGATCATTGTAGAACCAGCTGACAGTCTTTGATTCTTTATTGTATTCTGTGATTCTATTTTCAGCCATGGCAGGTCTACCTGCATAGCGAATAAAATAGTTTACGCAGCCTTGAATGTTTTTACCATTATTAGAATCATTATTATCTGATTTAGATTTGGCATAGACATAGAAACCTTTTGGGTGTTCTTTATAGAGTCTGTTTCTTTCTTCTAGTTTACTCAATCCACCAGATTCAATGATGAGATGTATCAGCTGATATTGAAATGTTTTTCGAAGCCTAGAAAAATTGAAATGGTGGAACATCTTAAGTTTGTTTTTTTTTGCGAATATACAAGTTCCGGTATGAGACAATGGATGTGTGGATTCCATTTTAGGTCTTGTAAAAGTATGTATAGTTGTAATCATGCCAAATTCATTACGAACAGGAATATCTTTGAATATATAGTGGGTATCCGATAATTTTTTCTTTTTGAGTTTATCGGCAAGAGATTTATTGGTAAGAATGGAAATGGTGTTTCTAGAAGCAACAAACAAAACATCAAGTCAAGAACGATCCTGTCTGAACCAGTTTCTAAGTTCTTCGGGAATAGTAAATACAATGTGTCTATGAGGATAGGTAGCCTTGGCTGCAAGCTGTTTGGCATATTTAACACCACAGGCATTACAGAATCTAGAATGACATGAGTGTGGAATAATATTCCAGTTGAATTGTTGGAAGTGTTTTATGCATATACCATTTCTCCTATTTGTATTGCGTTTGTCACAAGTTTAGTTTGTATCATTATCCAAATGCAATATGATTGCATCTATGGAATCTATTCGCTTTTAGCCTATGTTTTAGTGGGTATAGTTTTACCAATTTATATTTCCAAACAATCAAGACATATTGGTGTAGAGTATCGTAAAGAAGCTGCCAATCTAAATAGTTATGTATTAGAGAGTATGTGTGGCTTAAAGGAAAGTATGCAGTATATGGATACAGATCGTCGGTTATCAGGCTTGAATAAACAGACTTCTTCCCTGGCAAATTGTGAGAAGGAATTGAAGTATTTCAAGCTAAGTTGATTTCTTTGACAAACTTTTACGTTGTCTTATTATCATTAGGTTTATGTTTGATTCATTTATATTTGAATAGTTCAATGGAATCCATCATTGGATCGAGTGTTCTTCAAATATCTTCTTTTGGACCTGTCATCAAATTGGCAAATTTGGGTTCAACTTTATCACAGACAATTAGAACTGGACAAAGAGTTATTTCTATTTTGGATGAAATACCTATGATTGAAAAAGTAACGAATGGAGATGAAGCTCAATTTAACAGTATGGATAAGATACATGTAGACTTTGCGTATGACAAAGCTCTAATCTTAAAGGATATGAATTTAAATATCCAAGAAAATGAAGTGATTGGAATTCAAGGCAAGAGTGGCAGCGGAAAGAGTACTTTATTAAAATTGTTGATGCGTTTTTGGGATGTTTCAGACGGAAATATTTTAGTGGATGGGATTGATATTAAGAATTTAAATACTTCAAATTTAAGAAAAATGAAGGCTATGTAACACAGGAAACGATTCTTTTCCATGATACGATAGAAAATAATTTAAGAGTTGCTAAGCAAGATGTGACAATCGAAGAGACCCAATTGGCTTGTAAAAAAGCTAATATTCATGAGTATATTCAATCTTTGCCAAATGGATATAAAACATTGGTTGAAGAGCTTGGAAGCTCTTTATCGGGTGGAGAAAGACAGAGAATGGGTCTTGCACGTATGTTTCTACATGATGCGAAACTTTTTTAATTGGATGAACCTACTAGTAATTTGGATAGCTTAAATGAGGGAATTATCTTAAAATCGATTTATGAAGAAAGAAAAGATAAGACCATAATTTTGTGTCACATCGTGACTCAACTTTAGCACATTGCAATCGTGTAATTCATATGGAATCCAATCGAGTTAGCTAATGAATAAACGTGAAAAAGAAATGCGTACAGTGTACGAAATGATTCATTTGTATTATCAAATGAAAGATAGTGTTGGGTCATAGTGGATATGGCCCTTTTCTTATAAAAAGAAAGGGATGAATCGAATCATCCCTAAACAAAGTAAATATGATTATTTTTCAACTACAACAGCACCGTCTTTAATGACTTTATCGATCTTTCGAACGTTTGAAATTGCATCCAAAGGATTTTCTTTTAAACAAACTAAATCTGCATTTTTACCAACTTCAAGTGTTCCATAATCATCTAAAACCCCTAAGCAGTCTGCTGAATTGTGTGTCGCAATTTTTAAAATGTCCATACGATCTACACCGTATTTTTCCATTAATTCAAATTCATAGGCTGTGTTGTTGTGGTAGTTGAATGGAGTTCCACCATCTGTACCCAAAGCAATTTTAACGCCTTGTGCATAAGCTTTTTTAAAGCTTTCAACATGAGCATCTTTAACATAAATAGCTTTTTTGACCATGTAATCGGCAATACCAGCTTCTACTCCTTTTTCAACGATGCATTGAGGGGCAACTAATGTAGGAACCAAATATGTACCGTGTTCTTTCATGTAATCAATGCATTCTTGATCTAAGAAAATTCCATGTTCAATGGAATCAATGCCGGCATATAATGCATTTTTGATACCTTGCGTTCCCTGTGCGTGAGTAGCCGTTTTTCTTCCTGCTTTATGAGCCTCTTCAATAATGGCTGCCATTTCTTCTTGTGTTAATTGAGCACTTCCAGGTTCTACACCTTTTGTCATAACGCCACCTGTTGCCATAATTTTAATTAAATCGACGCCTTTTTTAAGTAGAGTTCTAGCCGCTTTTCTACATTCATCGACACCATCGGCTTCAATACCACCTTGCCAGCCGTGGCCTCCTGTCATACAGATGCAACGTCCAGCACATAACATGTGTGGTCCTTTAACAAGGCCTGCATCCACACAATCACGAATATCCATATCGTAATCGTTTTCGGTTCCTACAACACGAATAAAAGTAACACCACTATTGATATAATCCTCTAGGTGTTTTTGTGTATAGAATGTTTTTTCAATAAAAGTAAATTCTTTATCCGTTCCAAAACCAACAGGTTCCATAATATGAACGTGACAATTAAAGAAGCCTGGCGTTACAACGTTTGCCTCGACTACATTTTCATTGATTGTATGATAAGGTTCAATGGCTGTGATTTTTCCGTCTTCACAAGTGATCAATTGATCAAATTTAGGTGTATCGCTCACACCATCTATCATTGTTTTAGCGTGTACAAAAATTTTACTCATTAAAATACTCCTTTTCTCAATTTACATAGTATTATGCTCTAAACAAGCAATAAATGCAAGTGCTTTCTGAAAATAAAACAATCACTTACAAATTAAAAAAACAGTTTATATAAAGCATGGTATTAACTGATACTAACAACAAGTGAAAATTATTATAAATTGATTGAAACAACATGAAAATGATGCATAATGGGTCGTACACAAATATTTAAAGGGAAAGTAATGGTAAAACGAAGCGTAGTGGCCATGTGTATAGCATTTGTGCTTGTGTGATGTTCCACAAGCAATAGTTCGAATCAAGCACAAACGTTGACAGTTGGATTGTCTTCAGAAATGAATGGTGATTTTTCACCTTTATATTATCGTACACTAAATGATAATAGTGTAGTATCGTTGGTCTACCAAGGTTTGTTGAAGTATGATAAAGATCAGAATCTTGTATTGATTTGGCTAGTGAATTACCACTGATTTCTGAAGATGGTGCAACTTTGACATTTAAGTTAAAGAAGGGTATTAAATTTAGTGATGGATCTATATTAACATCAAAAGATGTTAAAGAAACATTTAGTGTTATGGCTGATCCTAGCTATACTGGATTGTATTCAAGCAATGTAGATTTTGTGAAGGGATATACCGAATATCATGATGGGATGCTAAAGATTTAGAGGGTATTGAAACACCAGACGATTATACGGTTGTATTTCATTTGGAAAAGCCAAGAACCGATGCTGAAAGTGTTTTGGATACACAAGGAATATGTTCAGATCAAACATTGAACTATAAGAAGGGAAAAACAGCTAAGATTGAGAAGAAAAATACAAAGCCTGTTGGTACAGGTCCTTATGTATTAAAATCATATGATAAATTCATCGGTGCTTCATCAGAAAAGAATTCTTATTTTAAGGCAGAAAAAGGACAGTATAGTGTGGCAATGATTATGATCAAAAAGACGGATTCTTCAACAGAAGTTAAAGAGTTAGAAAAAGGAACAGTAGATTACATTCCTGATGTAACAGATGCGGATAAAATTAGTTCGATTATCCAGAGTAAAAACAAAGATTTGACACTAGATAGCTATAATGGTGATCGTACAAATTGGCTATATTTAAATACAGCTGATGGTCCATGTAAAGATCAAGCTTTTCGACAAGCTTTGGCTTATGGAATTGATTGTCAAGCCTATATTGATAGTTATTATAAATTAGATGAATCTGATGAAGTCATGGCTTATGTACCAAGCAGTTTTGGAAATCTTATTAGTAAGACTTGCGGTAGTATTGTTACGAGAAAAGAAAAATTGGATGGATTAAATACATATGAATATAGTCCTGAAAAGGCGGAACAATTGTTAGATGATGCTGGCTGGAAAGTGGGTAGTGATGGAATTCGAGAGAAAGATGGAGAGCGTCTTTCAATTCGCTTTTTATCCATCAAAGAAAAAGACAATATGGATTCAATGATTCCAATTCTTCAAAAGGGTTGGCAAGAAATCGAGATTGAATTAAAGGCAAATACAATGGAATTCAATACTATTAATTCGACAATTAGCGATGATAATACCTTAGGTGATTGGGACGCAGGATGGATAGGCTTCTCTAATGGTAGTCCTGAAGATACAGGTATGAATGACTTATTAAAATCAAAAGCAGTTGATAACTTCCCACGTCTAAGCGATTTGCAATTGGATGCAGATCTAGATGCAGGAACGTATACTTCGAATTCAGAACAAAGTGCTCAAGTTTTTAAACAAGCAATGATTGTATAAGCTGATCTTTGTGGATTTATTCCAACCGATGGCGTAAAAGTATATGGATTAAGAAATAAGAAAGTAAAAGGTATGCATAAAGCATCCGCATATAGATGGTTTAATTCAATGGATACAGTAAAAATTAAATAAGTACATAGGTCAGAATTAAGCTTTCTGGCCTTTTCTGATGTATAATCGATAAAAGTGTTATCGAAACATATATAAAAATGATATAATGCCTAGTGTTTAGAGGATTTTAGAATGAGAGAAAAGATTGAAAAGTATATTGAGTTAATTATAGGAAGTATCTTGCTTTCGTTAGGAATTTATTTGTTTGTGACACCTAATGGAATCAACTTTGGTGGTGCCATTGGTATTGCACAGATTATTGAGTATTTTATTGTAAAGATGGTGCCTAGTCTTGGACATATGAATTTGGTGGGAATCATTAACTTTATGATCAATATTCCTTTGTTCATTATGGGCTTTAAAATTATGAATAAAGAGTTTTGTATCAAGACTGTCATTAGTTTATTGGTTCAAACCATTACATTATCTATTTTACCAAAACAATCTTTTGTGATTATGCCAGATATGCTTTCAAATTGTATTTTTGGAGCCTTAATGTGTGGTATTGGAGTAGGACTTGCCTTACAGAGCAGCGGATGTTGCGGTGGTATGGATATTGCCGGTGTATGTTTATCGAAGACAAAACCAGGCTTTTCTGTAGGTAAGCTATCGATTATAATTAATTCGATCTTATTTACAATTTGTGCCTTTATTTTTGATTTACAGACATCACTATATTCCATTATCTTTGTGGCCATTCTTTACTTTATTAGTGATCGTATCCACTATCAAAATATCAATATGACTGTATTGATTTTCACAAAGAAAGAAAATATGAAGAATGTAATTATGGAAAGAACAGGTCGCGGTGTAACGTACTGGATGGGTAAGGGTGCTTATACAGATACAGAACAGTATATTTTATTCTGTGCTGTAAATAAGTATGAGATTCGTAACTTCAAAAAAATAGTCAATGAAATTGATCCAAAGGCCTTTGTGACAATTAGCGAGGATCAAGAAATTGATGGTGGATTTGAAAAGAGATTATGATGTAGTAAAAACTACCTACAAACCCTGCAAGAGTTGGTGTAGGTAGCTTTTTTGTTTTCCAAAGAAAAAGGAACGATTAGTTCGCTCCTTCATTGTATTTAGCTTCGATTTCTTTGGCAATTTTTTTACCTTCCATTACAGCACTACCAATTGTTTTTGGCCCAGTAAAGGCATCTCCAATAATGTATACATTCTTTAATGTAGAGGCGTGTGTATCCGTTGTTTTTAAATCGTCATTTAATGGAGAAAAGTCTACTTTTTGACCAATAGCCATCGCAACTAGATCACAATCCATTCTGAATAATGAATCTTTTATTTCGTGGCAGCTTGCTCTTCCAGATTCATCCATTTCTCCAAGTTCCATTTTCGCAACTTGAACACCACAAACATTTCCGCTTTCATCCTTTAAAATGTCTTTGATGTTGTTTAAGAAGGCAATCTTAACACCTTCTTTTTCACAGGCTTTGATTTCTGCAGGACTTGCAGGCATTTCCTGTAAAGATCTACGATATACGATTGTGACATCGTCAATGATACGAACTAATGATCTTGCACAATCCATCGCAACATTTCCACCACCCCAAACAATGGCCTTTTTATATTTTTTGAAGTCTTCTTGTTTGTGATTGATATTTAAATCGTAAAGTAATGTTAAGCCGGCAACGACGCCATTACCTGTTTCAAAACCAAAAGTATTTTCAATTTGGGCGCCAATCGCTACAACTACATAATCATAGTTTGTTTGTAATTCTTTAAACATAGTTTGATCCACAAAAGTATTAAAATGGAATTTAACACCGGCTTCAATCAATCCGTTATAGGCTTTTTCTAAGAAAAGTTTCGGCATACGATATTCAGGAATGCCGGTATAAATGGCTCCACCAATTTCAGCTTCCTTATCAAAAATATCAATCTGGTACTCATTTTCTGTTTTAACTAATTCTTGAGCTAATGTATAGCCAGCAGGACCGGCTCCAATAATGGCAATCTTTCTTGTCATACATCAAATTCCTCCATCTTTTTCGCTATTATATCATAAACTATTTCTTTAGGTACGAAAGAGCTCGTTTGTTTACGTTTTTTACGGCAATCTCAAGTTCACGAGCTGAAATTCTTTTTGCGCCATTGGCTAAAATCGCATTTTGAATCAAGCCATCACTTGTCGCAACTGATAATTCATATTTCTTTTTTAAGTCGTGTACAGCCTTTTCAATATAGCTGTCTGCTGTTTGATTATATCTCGTATAAATAATGTCTAGATTTCCTTGATTAAAATGTGAACCTGTATTGTTTTTAACGCGATATCCATCAAATACTAAGATGACTTTGATACGCTTATATCCTTGATAATTCGAGATTCGATTGATCAATTCATCACGTGCAGATTCAATGTTTACTTTGGCAATATCTTTTAAATCTTGCCAGTCATAAATCATATTGTAGCCGTCAATCATTAAACATTCTGGCTTTTTTTCTTCGACATGAATCTGATTTAAATTCATATCAACCTTCGCTTTTTTCTTGATTGGCTTTTCAGCTTTCTTGTTGTTTCCACCAAGTGAATTAAATACTTTCTTTAATTCTTCTTCACGAACTGTATGTTTTACATAAGAAGCATAGGAAGTTGTGTTGGCTTCTTTAATTTGGATGTGCATATGCTCCTTGACTTCATCCCAAGGCACAAAATAACCTGCTCCATGTTCGCAGAATACAGATCCGGTTGGATTGTTTAAATCGGCTTCACTATCATAATTTGTTTCTTCAATGATCTTTTCTTGATCAAAGCACTCATGATAGTCTTCTAATTCACAAATAAATTGGCCTTTTCCTTTTGTGTATGCGATGACATCTTTTTGATAGTCCATCAACTCACGAACGGGTCCCGTTCCTTTTATGTGAACAAGATTGTTCATGTCTTCTTCAATTTTAAATGAGCAATGCTTGTTTTCTAAATCAAACAAGGCTTTTGAAACATGTTGATTTTCAACGACTAATTCAAAACTATAATAAGGTTCTAATAATACAGATTCTGCTTCTTTTAGGCCTTGTCTTATAGCACGATAGGTTGCTTGTCGAAAATCCCCACCTTCTGTATGTTTTAAATGGGCTTTACCGGCCACTAAAGTGATTTTTATATCGGTAATAGGCGATCCAGTTAATACACCTTTGTGTTGTTTCTCTTTTAAATGCGTTAAAATCAGATTTTGCCAATTTAAAGCTAAATCATCATTGGAACAGTTTGATTCAAACACAAGTCCTTTACCTCTAGGCAATGGTTCAAGTTTTAAGTGTACTTCGGCATAGTGCCTTAAAGGCTCAAAGTGACCGACTCCAATGACTGTATTTTGAATGGTTTCTTTAAATAAGACTTTACCCGTTGTAAAACCAACTTTAACTTTAGATCTTTTCTCAATTTCTTTTTGAAGAATTTCCATTTGAACTGATCCCATTAACCTTAAAAAAATTTGTTTCGTCTGCTCATCATATTCAATTTGTAGCTGCGGATCTTCTTGAGCAAGTACACTGCAGTAGCGCATCATAGTAAGTGCATCTACACCTTCGGGAAGTAAAAGTTGGTAATTCATATAGGCATTTAAGAGTGGTTTTGTCGTGTCAGATTCAAAGCCTAGCCCTTGACCTACTTCATACTTGTTCAATCCTTTTAGTGCACAAATCATTCCTGGATAAGCGGTTTGCACCATTTCAAATTGTTTTCCGTTATACAAACGAATTTGATCTACCTTTTCATCTGTACCAACTTTATCTTTGGCATTTAAAACACCACCCGTAATCTTTACGTGGGTTAAACGATTGCCTTGGTCATCACTTGAAATCTTGTATACACGAGCCCCAAAATCTTCAGGGTACTCTTGGATAAAAGATAAATCGATAATCGCATCCATTAAATCTTCAATGCCTTGGATTTTTAAGGCAGAACCAAAGAATACAGGGAAGAATTCTCTTTTAAAAATGGCTTGTTGAAGAAGTGATGAATCGATTTCTTCGGTTTCTAGATAGTGATTCATGATATCTTCGTTCAACATGGACAGTTCATCTTCAGCATCTTCTGATTTAAAATTGATACAGTTGGATGAGAAATGCACTTTAAGATCATTCATAAGCTCTTCTTGTGTCTTATAGCTGATATCCATTTTATTAATAAAGATTAACGTAGGAATCTTATAGTGTTTTAAGCATTTCCAAATGGTAGAAGTGTGAGATTGAATACCGTCTTGTCCATTGATTAAAAGAATGGCTAAATCTAATACTTGAAGACTTCTTTCCATTTCGCTTGAAAAATCGACATGGCCTGGTGTGTCAATCAAATAGATTTCACTATCTTTCCAATGAAAGTGAGCTTCTTTTGAATAAATGGTAATGCCTCTTTCTCTTTCTTGATTATCATAATCCAAATAGGCATCTTGATGGTCGACACGTCCTAATTTTCGGATTGTTTTTGATGTATAGAGCATACTTTCGATACAAGTAGTTTTTCCTGCATCGACATGTGCTAATATTCCAGTTACTATTCGTTTCATAAATATCATTTTATCATGTTGACGCAAATGATAAAATAGAGATAGGTTTTTTCGGAGGAAAAATATGAAAGTCTTAATGTTGAATGGTAGTCCACATGCGAGTGGAGTGAATAATTTGGCTTTGCGTGAAATGGAAGCTGTATTTAAAGAAAGTGGGGTTGAAACCGAAACTGTACAAGTTGGAAACTTAGCTGTTCGTGGTTGTTCAGCTTGTGGTGCTTGTACGAAACTTGGCAAGTGTGTATATGATGATATTGTCAATGAATTGTTACCCAAATTTGAAAAAGCGGATGGATTGGTTGTTTCAAGTCCTGTATATTATGCCAGCGCGAATGCGACATTGATTGCAGTATTGGATCGTTTGTTCTATGCTTCTCGTTTTGATAAGACAATGAAGGTGGGGGCTAGTGTTGTTTCTTGTCGTCGTGGCGGAGCGAGTGCTACTTTTGATGAATTAAATAAGTATTTTACAATCAGTGGTATGCCTGTTGTATCGAGTCAATATTGGAATTCAATTCATGGAAATAATGCACAAGAAGCCAATCAGGATGAAGAGGGTAAACAAACAATGCGTGCTTTAGCTCGAAATATGACGTTCTTGATGAAAAGTATTGCCTTAGGTAAAGAGGCGTATGGCTTGCCTGAAAAAGAAAGTAGAAAGGGTACGAATTTTATTCGTTAAAAGGTGATCACATGGTGAATTTAAGACATCCAGATAATATATTTTATGATCGCGAAGGCGATTTATTCATAATCACAACGGATTTAGAGGGTCGTCAGGAAGTGGTTTGTAAGACCAATCTTGAATGTGTGAGTGATGTTTTGGCAAGATTGCTAGATATCAATTTTAAAAAGGTTTTAGACAGTAATGATCGTTTACGTATGTTAGGTGATTTAGAACAATTTGCGTGTGTATATGCACTGAAACTAATGACATATAAGACGGTAAAGGGACTTTATTTAGAGTTTCCTACTTTAGCTAAATATCAAGGTACAGCTCTAATTAGTCCACACACAGTTATTGACAATCGTAATGATGGCTACAACAATAAGTATCACTTAATGTTGGTGAATGTTATCTATACATCTATGATTCATGCGACTGTTAAGTATGCTGGTTCAAGTCAGGAGGCTGCACACATGAAAGAAGTGTTTGAAACGGTTTTACCAGATGAAAAGGGTCTGATTGAAACGTTGAATGATTTCTATGATGGTGCTATCAATGAAGCGGATTTAACGGATATTATTAAGAATATTCAAAACGAAAATACGACAAAAGCTTAAAAAATCGTTTTCATCGACCGATTTTCGATTTTCGGTCGAGTACAAACACATAAAACATCTCTATGTTTAACGTGGAGGTGTTTTTTTATGAAACAAATTGTGCAATTTATTGAAGATAATAATATTTTGTGAGTACCCATCTGATAACCCCTAGGAAATTTCAAGTCCTCTAGCCATGGCATATTGGTCCACAGAATC
>OHPP01001010.1_pt1 | contig 13786 bp, 10 predicted proteins | sample 1577731 | NCBI WGS metagenome assembly OHPP01 (sample SAMEA3879536, study PRJEB24766) | human gut metagenome | biome: human-associated habitat; feature: feces | place: USA | collected 1985/1987
ATTTTACCGGAAAGCTGCCATCTTATGAGCCGGATACAAAAATCTATATGTTTGCCAGCCACAAACATCAGGATCATTTTGACATGGATATTCTGCGCTGGAGTGAAAAATATACCAATGTACATTATATTTTATCCAAGGATATCCGCATCAGTCCGCATTTTCTGCAAAAGCATGGAATTGACCCGGGGGTGCGGAAAAAAGTGACGTTTGTCTCCGCAAACAACCATTATGAAGTGGATGATCTAAAGATCCAGACCCTTTTGTCTACCGATGCAGGAGTGGCATTTTATGTGAATGTGCGTGGGGTGAGTATCTTCCATGCAGGAGATTTAAACGACTGGAAGATGGAACATGTGGGAGAACTTATAAACGGCAAACAGGAACGCACTTTCCGGCACGAGATCCGTAAGCTTGCGGACAAGCCGGTCAATTTTGCGTTTGTCCCGATGGATCCGCGGCTGGGACCGTATCAGACACTCGGGATTGATTTTGTGCTGAAAAACACCGATGCAGAATTTGTTTTCCCGATGCATATGTGGCAGGATTATTCTGCAATCAGGGAATACAAAAAACACATTACAAATCTTGGAATGGCAGACCGCGTAATTGAAATTGAAAGGGAGAATCAGGTATTTCCGTTCGGGGAACTCTAACTCTTGAATTTACAGAAAAATTCATATATAATAATTAAGTTAATGGGGTAACAACAGAGAGGAGAAAACTATATGACAGATTTTCTTTTATGTATTGGCAGATATGTGGTCGAGATGGCTGCTTTGGCTTTGATCGGCGGATTAGGGGCGTTTATTGGTATCAGACTCCGCAGACACAAGGATGCGAAGGCTGACACGACGAAAGAATGATTTTGGAGGAACTGGTAATGAAAAAGAGTTATGGCGTAAATGAGCTGCGCCGGATGTATCTTGACTTCTTCGAGAGCAAGGGACATCTTGTCATGAAGAGCTTTTCATTAGTACCACACAATGACAACAGCTTATTATTGATCAATTCCGGTATGGCACCAATGAAGCCATACTTTACAGGACAGGAGATCCCGCCGAGAAGAAGAGTGACAACATGTCAGAAATGTATTCGTACAGGAGATATCGAGAATGTCGGTAAGACAGCACGTCACGGTACATTCTTTGAGATGCTTGGAAACTTCTCTTTTGGAGATTATTTTAAGCATGAAGCGATTGCCTGGTCATGGGAATTCCTGACAAAGGTACTTGGGCTTGAGGAGGATCGTCTGTATCCGTCCATTTATGGGGAAGATGAGGAAGCGTATGAGATCTGGACCAGGGAAGTAGGAGTTCCGGGAGAGAAGATCACACGTTTTTACCGTGATCCTGAGACCGGAGAATGTGACAACTTCTGGGAGCATGGTGCCGGTCCATGTGGTCCGTGTTCTGAAATTTACTATGATAGAGGCGAAAAATACGGATGCGGAAGTCCGGATTGTAAAGTAGGCTGTGATTGTGACCGTTTCATGGAAGTATGGAACAACGTGTTTACACAGTTTGAAGGGGACGGCAAGGGCGGTTATACCGAGCTTTCCCAGAAAAATATTGATACCGGTATGGGACTTGAGCGTCTGGCAGTTGTTATGCAGGATGTGGATTCCGTATTTGATATTGATACCATGAAAGCGATCCGCGACAAGATTTGTGAGATGTCCGGAAAGAAGTATGAAGTAGATGCCATGGATGACGTATCCATCCGTCTGATTACGGATCATATCCGTTCTTCCACATTTCTTGTATCCGATGGTGTTATGCCAAGCAATGAAGGAAGAGGCTACGTTCTGCGCCGTCTGATCCGTCGTGCGGCACGTCACGGAAAGATGCTTGGAATTGACGGACTGTTTCTTGCAAAATTATCAGAGACGGTCATCAATGAGAGCAAGGATGGATATCCGGAACTGGAAGAGAAGAAAGAATTTATCTTTAAGGTTCTGACACAGGAAGAAGAGAAATTCAATAAGACCATCGATCAGGGACTTGCCATTTTGTCTGACCTGATGGAGGAGATGAAGAAAAACGGCAAAAAGGAACTTTCCGGTGCCGATACATTCAAACTTTACGATACTTACGGATTCCCGGTAGATCTGACCGAAGAAATCCTTGAAGAAAAGGGCTTTTCCTATAATGAGGACGAGTTTAAGGCCTGTATGGAAGAACAGAGACAGAAAGCCAGAAGTGCCCGTAAAGTGACAAACTACATGGGTGCAGATGCAACGGTTTACGAGCAGATTGATCCTTCCATCACAACAGAATTTGTCGGATACGAGAATCTGACATATGCTTCTAAAGTTACGGTTATGACGACCGAGACCGAGATCGTGGAAGCACTTTCCGATGGGGATGCAGGAACCATTATCGTAGAGAAGACTCCGTTTTATGCCACGATGGGCGGTCAGCAGGGCGATAAGGGACAGATCCGTACGGCGGACGGTGTATTCCAGGTTGAGGATACGGTTAAGCTTCTGGGCGGTAAATACGGACATATCGGACATATGGTATCCGGCATGATCCATACCGGCGAGGAAGTGGAACTGGTTGTAGACGCAAAACTTCGCGCAAAGACCTGTGCAAACCATTCGGCAACCCATTTACTGCAGAAAGCACTCCGTGAAGTGCTGGGTACACATGTCGAGCAGGCGGGTTCTTATCAGGACAGTGAACGTACCAGATTCGATTTCACCCACTTTGCAGCCATGACCCCGGAAGAGTTACAGAAAGTGGAAGACATGGTCAATGAAAAGATCAACGAGGGCATGGAAGTCCGTACCGATATCATGACCGTTGATGAGGCAAAGAAGACCGGGGCAATGGCTCTGTTTGGCGAAAAGTATGGGGAAAAAGTCCGAGTCGTTTCCATGGGAGAGTTCTCCAGGGAGTTCTGTGGCGGTACACATGTAAAGAATACTGCAGAAATCAAGACATTTAAGATTCTTTCTGAGAGCGGTGTTGCAGCCGGTGTGCGCCGTATCGAAGCACTGACCGGTGACAATGTGATTGCATACTACAAAAAGATGGAAGAAGAGTTTCAGGAAGCAGCGAAGGTTGTAAAGTCTACACCTGCAAACCTTAAGGAACGTCTGGAGCATCTGACCGCAGAGATGAAAGAACTGCAGAGCGAGAACGAGGCGTTAAAGAGCAGGGCAGCCAAGGATGCACTTGGGGATGTGATGAATCAGATCGAGGATGTCAAAGGTGTGAAGCTTCTGGCAACCAGCGTATCCGGTGTGGATATGAATGGTCTGCGTGATCTCGGTGACCAGCTGAAGGACAAGATCGGTGAGGGCGTCGTAGTGATCGCATCCGATTGTGACGGAAAGGTAAACCTGATTGCCATGGCAACCGATGCAGCGATGAAGCAGGGGGCACATGCCGGTAATCTGATCAAGGCGATCGCCGGAAACGTCGGCGGTGGCGGTGGCGGACGTCCGAATATGGCACAGGCCGGTGGAAAGAATCCGGCTGGTATTCCGGATGCAATTGCACAGGCGAAGACGGCACTGGAAAACATGTTGAAATAATCTATCACTGATAACGTATAAAAGAATATAATAAAAACGCAAAAAACAGGTGAAAATGCGCAATAAAAATGCGATTTTACCTGTTTTTTGCAAATATTTATAGTATAATAACAGTAAATCCACTGTGAAATTTGTGTATATACAACAAAAGGTGGAAACGACATGAAGAAAGGGAGAGACTTTATGAAGAGAAAGAGGTTATTGTCGGCCGTGCTGGCAGGAATCTTTGCCGTGTCCATGCTGGGCGGCTGCGCATCGGCGGTGCCTCAGGGTGCAACGGAGACCACGCAGGGCGGTGCACAGGAGACGGACAGGACGAGCGGAACGGTAAAACTGAGAGTGTGGGCAGAGGAATCAACGTATGATGCGTTGAATAAGATGATCGACAGTTTCAAAGAAGAGTATAAGGGTCAGGCAACTTTTGATATCACCCTGGAACAGAATGCGGATTCCGATACGCGTGACAATGTGCTTGGAGATGTGCATAACGCAGCTGATGTGTTTATCCTTGCAGATGACCAGGTGGCTTCTATGGCGGCCGGTGGTGCATTGTATCCGGTTCCGAATGCAGACGAAGTGAAAAAAGCAAATGTGGAGGGCGCAATAGACGCTGCCACAGTCGATGATACGCTTTATGCATATCCCATGACTGCAGACAATGGGTATTTTCTGTATTATAACAAAAAGTACCTGAGTGATTCGGATGTCAAAACCCTTGACGGCATTTTAAAAGTAGCAGAAAAAAATCATAAGAAGTTTATGATGGACTGGTCTTCCGGCTGGTATCTGTATTCGTTTTTCGGAAATACAGGACTGGATTTCGGTATCAATGATGACAATGTGACAAACCACTGTGAATGGAATTCCACCGAAGGGGATATCAAAGGCGTGGATATTGCGCAGGCGATGCTTGATATCAGTTCCAGCAGTGGATTTGAAAATGCGGTGAATGAAGATTTTATTAAAGGTGCAAAAAAAGGCAGTGTAATTGCAGGGGTAAGCGGTGTATGGAGTGAGACCGAACTGAAAAAGATCTGGGGAGATGATCTTGGCGCAGCCAAGCTTCCGACCTATACCGTGGCAGGAAAACAGGTACAGATGGCTTCCTTTACCGGCTATAAGCTGATGGGAGTCAGTGCTTATTCGGCAAATCCACAGTGGGCAGCAAAACTGGCAGACTGGTTGACCAATGAGCAGAACCAGACTGTCCGGTTTGAGATGAACGGACAGGGACCTTCCAATACAAAGGCAGCGGATTCGGATGCGGTTAAGGCTTCTCCATCCATTCAGGCAGTGATTGCACAGTCGGAATTCGGAAAACTGCAGCGTGTCGGAAACAGTTACTGGGATGCAAGCATGGAATTCGGGAATACGATGGCAGCAGGAAATCCAAACCACATAAAGTTACAGAAACTGATGGATAATCTGGTCGATGGTATTACAAAATCAGTAGCAGGCTAAGAGGTGGGAGCATATGAATCAGAAAAAGAAATTAAGTACCAAACTTATCATTTTAATTCCGGTATTTATACTTGGAATATTCAGTATCATCTCGAATGTGATGTCTGTTTCCAATATCAGGAACGTTAACCGGAGTGCCGTACAGATTTCGGAAGTATCTTTAAAGAATGTTTCGGGTCTGGCAGAAATCCAGAAACAGACGCAGGACATCCATAATCTGGGACTGTCCCATATCATAGCGGTGGATCTGGATTCCATGATCCAGCTGGTGGAAAAAATCCGCAGTCAGGAAGATGCATTGGAGAAAGATCTGGAAAGTTACAAGACATACGTGACACCGGATACCAAAAAAGAATACAATGACATCCAAAAAAATTACGAAGAATTAAAGTATGAATGTGCCAATGTTATGGCATTTTCCGCAGCAGGGAAAAATGAAGATGCCTATGAACTTGCGAATGGAAAAATCAGCAAGTGTGCAGATGCCATTGAGTCGGATATCGAAAGTATCAAGAAAATTGTAAATCAGGATGCAGATGCACAGAGACAGAAACTGACATCTGCATACCATAGTTCAATCGGAACAAGCGTAGTGACGATTCTGATTAGTATTGCAGCACTTTTTTCAGCAATGGTGGCAGTGCTTCGGTGGGTAATCTATCCGCTTACAAATACGAACAGGGAAATAAATGAGATTATTTCTGGAATTGATAACCGGCAGGGTGACCTGACCCGCAGGGTTACCATTACCAACAACAAAGAAGTGGCATCTGTCGGTGGAGGCATCAATGCTTTTATGGCAAAGCTGCAGGAAATTTTCCGGATGATCAGCAGCAATTCCAGGGATCTTGAGGGTGTTGTAAATGAAGTGCGTGAGAGTGTGCAGACTTCCAACGGAAGTGTATCCGATCTGTCCGCACTGACGGAAGAACTTTCTGCAACGATGCAGGATATTTCCGACAATGCTTCACGGATTAATGAAAATACCGAATCGGTTGCCGGTGAAGTCAAGTCAATTGCAGAGAAAACGATTGAAATCAATCAGTATACAAAAGAAATGAAAGAGCATGCAGAGGCAATGGAACATGCTGCACGTGAAAATATGGATACAACGGGTGCGAAAGTAAATGACATTGTTTCCGTGCTGAGTCAGGCAATTGAGGACAGCAACAGTGTCAATCAGGTAGACAATCTGACAAACGACATCTTAAATATTGCAAGCCAGACAAACCTGCTGGCATTAAACGCATCCATTGAGGCTGCCCGTGCCGGGGATGCAGGAAAAGGATTTGCAGTGGTTGCCTCCGAAATCAGCCAGCTGGCAGCCGCCAGTCAGGAAGCGGCTAACAATATCCAGAGCATCAATGCCATTGTCATAACTGCAGTACATAATCTTGCAGACAATGCAAATGGACTGGTAGAGTACATGAATGAAAAAATCCTGCCGGAATTCCAGAAATTTGTGGAATCCGGTGGCGCATATCATGACAAGGCAACATTTATCGAAAGTGTCATGGCAGATTTTGAGGCAAAGACGGATTCTTTACAGAATTCCATGGATGAGATTGCAAATTCCGTAAATACGATTTCCCATGCGATCGAGGAAGGTGTCAGTGGAGTCGTTTCAGCAGCGGACAGCACACAGGTTCTTGTATCCGATATGGATAAAATTTCCAAGAAGATGGATGAGAACTTTGCGATTGCAGAGGGATTGAAGAAAGAAACTTCCGTGTTTACAAAGCTTTAAGCATGTGGAAGAAAAAAACTATGCAAATTTCGGAAAAACTATTGACAAATCAGGATATTTTGTTAAAATAATCGATAGTGCAATTAAGATTACCTTACAGTTGATGCACAATATCGCAACTGGAGGGAGGTTAGGAAAGAATGTCTAGTGTAATCGTAAAAGAGAATGAGACTTTAGATAGCGCATTACGTCGTTTCAAGAGAAACTGTGCGAAGGCTGGTATCCAGCAGGAGATTCGTAAGAGAGAGCATTACGAGAAGCCAAGCGTAAAGCGTAAGAAGAAATCTGAAGCTGCTAGAAAAAGAAAATACAACTAATGTATTTAACCCCGCGGGATAACTCGCGGGGTGCTTTTTTGCAAAAATGATCAGGATGAGGTGAACCATGAATCAAAATCTGAAAAAAATGATAAGCTATTACAAACCCTACCGGGCAGTTTTTGCGGCAGACATGTTATTTGCGACACTTTCTGCGGCAGTGGCACTGACCATTCCACTGGTTGTGCGGTATGTGACATCGACTCTGATTTATCAGCAGCCTCAGATGATGTTGCGGAAACTTTTTTTGATTGGCATCGGATTGTTTGTGCTTCTGGCATTGGACTGTTACAGCCGGTTTTTTATCGGAAATTATGGACATGTGATGGGGGCAAAAATGGAATATGACATGCGGGCCGAATTGTTTGGGCATCTGCAGAAGCTGTCTTTTTCCTTTTATGATGATGCAAAAGTCGGACAGCTGATGAGCCGTGTGACGGCAGATTTATTTGATATTACAGAACTGCTGCACCATGGCCCGGAGAATATTATCCTGTCGGTATTAAAGATAGTGGGAGCGTTTGTGATCCTGCTCAACATTAATGGATGGCTTGCGCTTGCCGCGTTTGCAGTGCTTCCGGTTATGTTTGTATTTGCATTTGCGTTAAATAAGCGGATGCGCCGGGCTTTTCAGCAGAACCGTATTAAAATTGCCGAGATTAATGAACAGATCGAGGATAATCTGTCAGGCATCCGTGTGGTGAAATCGTTTGCCAATGAGGCGATTGAAAACGAAAAATTTCGTCATGGAAATGACGGATTTCTTGCGGCAAAGAAGAACAGTTATCATTACATGGGCAGTTTTCAGGCCGGGGTTGGCGTTTTTACAACACTGATTCAGGTAAATGTCATCCTTGCCGGAGGGGTTCTCATTGCAAAGGGAATGGTCACGGTCAATGATCTGGTTACGTTTTTGCTGTATATTGGGGTATTTACGGATCCAATCCGGACACTGGTGGACTTTACCGAGCAGTTTCAGAATGGCTATACGGGATTTGAACGGTTTCAGGAAATTATGAATATTGAACCGGAAATCCAGGATGCAAACGATGCTGTAGCACTGACTGATGTGAAAGGAACCATTGATTTTGAAAATGTTTCTTTTCAGTACAAAGACAATCAGGAGAAGGTGCTTAACCGGATCAATCTGCATGTGCCTGCAGGGGCATATATGGCACTGGTGGGATCATCCGGTGCCGGAAAGACAACGCTTTGTTCCCTGATTCCGAGATTCTATGATGTGACCGGAGGATGTATCCGCGTGGATGGGAAAGATGTCCGTAAGGTGACGTTAAAGAGCCTGCGTGACCATATCGGAATGGTGCAGCAGGATGTATACCTGTTTGCGGGAACGATTTTTGAAAATATACGGTATGGAAAGCCGGATGCGACAAGGGAAGAAGTGATTGCTGCTGCAAAAAATGCCAATGCCCACGAATTTATCATGGCATTTCCCGATGGATATGATACAGATATCGGACAGCGTGGAATCAAGCTCTCCGGAGGGCAGAAGCAGCGGCTTTCCATAGCCCGTGTTTTTTTGAAAAATCCACCGGTTCTGATCTTTGATGAGGCAACTTCCGCACTGGATAACGAGAGCGAGAGGGTCGTACAGGAATCATTGGAGAAACTGGCAAAGAACCGTACGACATTTGTGATCGCCCACCGTCTGACAACGATCCAGAATGCACAAAAAATTCTGGTTCTGACAGAAGATGGGATTGCGGAATCCGGTTCCCATGAAGAACTGCTGGCACGGGGCGGTGTGTATGAAAAACTTTATCATATGCATTATTAGACCGGCTGTGTCACAACTTGCATTATTATAAAAAAACGAGTAAAATAGAATAGATTTTGAAAAAACAAAAAGGAGTGGATTATCATGACCAAAATAGATATTATCTCCGGATTCTTAGGAGCCGGAAAAACAACTTTTATCAAAAAGATGATTGATGAGGCATTTACCGGGGAAAAGATTGTCCTTATCGAGAATGAATTTGGCGAGGTCGGCATTGACGGTGGTTTTTTAAAGGATGCTGGAATCCAGATTACAGAGATGAATTCCGGATGCATCTGCTGTTCTTTAGTTGGTGATTTCGGAAAGAACTTAAATGAAGTCATCACCAAGTATCATCCGGACCGTATTTTGATTGAGCCATCCGGAGTCGGTAAGCTTTCCGATGTTATGAAGTCCGTGATTGATATTGAAAAAGAGCAGGATGTAAAATTAAACGCACTGGTAACGGTTGTAAACGCGCTTAAGGCGAGCAAGCAGATGAAGGCGTTCGGTGAGTTTTTCAACAACCAGATCGAGTATGCGACAACTGTCATTTTAAGCCGCAGCCAGAATGCAACACCGGAACAGCTGGAGTTTTGTGTCAACAAAATCCAGGAACTGAATCCAAAGGCTGCCATTATTACAACAGACTGGGAAAAATTATCCGGAGAACAGATCCTTAAGGTAATGGAAGGACAGGATAATCTGGAGATGAAGGCTCTTGCCGAGGCACATCATGCAAAGGAAGAGGCAGAACATGAGCATGAGCACCATCATCATGACCATGACCACGAAGACCATGAGCATCACCATGACCATGACCACGAAGACCATGAGCATCATCACGATCATGAGCATGATGAAAACTGTACCTGTGGCTGCCATGATCATGAGGAGCATGAGCATCACCATGAGCATGATGAAAACTGTACCTGTGGCTGCCATGACCATGAGCACCATCACCATCATCATGCAGATGATGTATTTACCAGCTGGGGCAAGGAGACACCGCACAAATTCGAGCGTGCAAAACTTGAGGAAGTACTTAAGAAGTTTGTCGATTCTGACAATATCCTCCGCTCCAAAGGTATGGTGGAGAGTACCGATGGTACCTGGCTGTACTTTGATATGGTTCCGGGCGAGTATGAGATCCGTGAGGGTGAGCCGGATTACACCGGACGTATCGTGGTAATCGGAACGGAGATTCATGAGGATGAATTACTGAAGACATTTGGTCTTTAAAATGCTGTAAACCCCAATAAAAATGTAAGGAGAGCAATTATGGCACAGGATATTCCGGTATATTTATTTACAGGATTTATGGACAGCGGAAAAACAACTCTCGTAGAAGAAACGCTGTTTGAGAATAACTTCGGTGATGGTTCGAAAGGAATTATCATCATGTGCGAAGACGGCGAGAAAGAATATGACGAAGCAAAACTGGCAACAATCAACTTCAAGCTGGTAACGGTCGAAGAGGAAGAGGATTTTACGCCTGCAAAACTGCAGGAAATCCAGGACACCTATCAGCCGGAACAAATTTTTATCGAGTACAACGGCACCTGGGGGATGGACAAGCTGCTTGAGGCAAAAATGCCGGAGGGCTGGGTGATTGTACAGTCACTGGCAACCGTAGATTCTACGACGTATGATCTGTATATGAATAATATGCGTGCAATGATGCAGGAACAGGTTTTTTCCAGTGATGTGGTTATTTTTAACCGTACAGATGATGATACCGATCGCGGACATCTGCGCCGTACCATTAAGAACATCAACCGGAAAGCACAGATTGTCTATGAGCGCAAGGACGGAACGATTGATGAGCGTCCGGAGGAATTACCGTTTGATATCAATCAGGATGTGATTGAGCTGACCGATGCGGATTATGCTATCTGGTACATGGATGCCATGGAAAATTACAAGAAATACGATCGCAAGAAAGTAAAATTCCTGGCTCTGGTATATAATCCGGATAAACTTAAGAAAGGCGTGTTTGTTCCGGGACGGTTTGCGATGACCTGCTGCATTGAGGATGTGACATTTATCGGTTTCAAATGTAAATATGACAGGGAAGAGGAACTTCCGCACAAGTCATGGATTACAATTACGGCAGAGATTCGTGTCGAATTTGCACGGGAATATAAGGGAAAAGGACCGGTTCTTTACCCGATTTCCATCGAAAAAGCCCAGAAACCGGAAGATGAGCTTGTATATTTTTCGTAAAAAAGTCGTTGCGAAAAGTGAAGAAGTCATATACAATAAAGAGGTGTGCTATACACCTCTTTTTGTATTCAGCAGAAAAAGAGAACAGGGATTAGATTAAATTTATTACATACAGGAGGCAGTTTATGTACCCGATTGTTCGAAAAGAAACATTGGCAGATAACATTATCCTGATGGACATCAAGGCACCGCGTGTGGCCAATGAGTGTCTGCCGGGACAGTTTATCATTGCAAAGACAGATGAAGTAGGAGAGCGTATTCCGCTTACGATCTGTGACTATGACAGAGAGAAGGAGACTGTCACCATCGTGGTACAGACGATTGGCGCAGGAACCGAGCGTATGATGGCCTTAAATGAGGGCGATGCTCTCGAAGATTTCGTTGGACCTTTGGGATGTCCGTCCGAACTCTGTGAGGAGGAGAACCTTGAGGAGACCAGGAAAAAGAAAATTGTATTTATCGCAGGAGGTCTGGGAACCGCACCGGTATACCCACAGGTAAAATGGCTGCATGAGCACGGAATTGATGCAGACGTGATCATGGGTTCCCGTACCAAGGATCTGCTTTTTTATATGGATGAGATGAAGGCAGTAGCCGGAAATGTATATGTATGTACGGATGACGGTACTTATGGATTTCACGGAAATGGCTGTCAGCAGTTACAGGCATTGATCGATGAGGGAAAACATTATGATGTATGTGTCGCAATCGGACCGATGATCATGATGAAATTCGTTACAATCCTTACCAAGAAGCTTGAGATTCCTACCGTTGTATCCATGAACCCGATCATGGTAGACGGAACCGGTATGTGTGGAGCATGCCGTCTGATGGTTGGCGGAGAAGTAAAATTCGCATGTGTTGACGGACCGGAGTTCGACGGACATCTCGTTGACTTTGATCAGGCAATGAAGCGTCAGCAGCAGTATAAGACAGAAGAAGGCAGAGCAAAGCTCGCATATGAAGAGGGCGCTACCCATCACGGTGGATGCGGCCATTGCGGAGGTGACAAGTAATGGAAGGATTAGTCAGAGTACCGGTTCGTGAGCAGGAACCAAAGGTTCGTGCTACGAATTTTGAGGAAGTATGTTATGGATACAACGAGGAAGAGGCAGTTGCAGAGGCTTCCCGTTGCTTAAATTGTAAAAACGCACAGTGTATGAAAGGATGTCCGGTTTCTATCAATATTCCGGCATTTATCGCACAGGTCAAAGAGCGCAATTTTGAGGAGGCTTATCATATTATCTCCGAGTCTTCCGCACTTCCGGCAGTCTGTGGACGTGTCTGCCCACAGGAGAGCCAGTGTGAAGGAAAATGTATCCGCGGTTTCAAGGGTGATCCGGTTGCCATCGGTAAATTAGAGCGTTTCGTTGCAGACTGGGCACGCGAGCACGGGATCAAGCCAAAGAAAGCAGAGAAGTTAAACGGACACAAAGTAGCAGTGATCGGTTCCGGCCCTGCAGGTCTGACCTGTGCCGGAGATCTGGCAAAGCTTGGCTACGATGTGACCATTTTTGAAGCACTGCATCGTGCCGGTGGTGTGTTAAGCTACGGTATTCCGGAGTTCCGTCTTCCAAAGGACAAGGTTGTAGCAGCCGAGGTAGAAAACGTAAAAGCACTCGGTGTGGATATCGAGACCAACGTTGTCATCGGTAAATCCGTAAAGATCGATGAGCTGATGGAAAAGGAAGGCTTTGAGGCTGTATTTATCGGTTCCGGAGCAGGACTTCCACGTTTCATGGGAATCCCTGGTGAGCAGGCAAACGGAGTATTCTCTGCAAACGAATTCCTGACAAGAAACAACCTCATGAAAGCATTTGAGGAAGGATATGAAACCCCGATTTCCCATGGAAAGAAAGTTGTCGTTGTCGGTGGTGGTAATGTAGCCATGGATGCTGCAAGAACCGCACTCCGTCTCGGCGCAGAGGTACATATTGTATACCGTCGTGGTGAGGAAGAACTTCCGGCACGTAAGGAAGAAGTACATCACGCAAAAGAAGAGGGAATCATTTTTGATCTGTTGCAGAATCCGACGGAAATTCTTGTCGATGAGAATGGCTGGGTAAAGGGTGTGCGCATCATCAAGATGGAACTCGGTGAGCCGGATGCGTCCGGAAGAAGAAGTCCGGTGGAGATTCCTGGTTCTGAGTATGAGATGGATTGTGATACCGTGATCATGTCACTCGGTACCTCTCCAAACCCACTCATTTCTTCCACAACCAAGGGGCTTGAGACAAACCGCCGCAAGTGTATCGTTGCAACCGAAGATACCGGTGCAACAAGCAAAGACGGTGTTTATGCAGGTGGAGATGCCGTAACAGGTGCCGCTACCGTTATCCTTGCAATGGGAGCAGGTAAGGCAGCTGCAAAGGGTATTGATGAGTACCTTTCAAAGTAAGTAATTATATTTACAATAATAGTAAAAAAGCTGTTGATTTATTATCAGTGTTTAGATAATAAACCAACAGCTTTTGCTTATCTTATGTTATAGCCTGATTATAGCTGGGTAATATTTAGCATTGACAGGCTGCGTGATTTTATAGCAGACTGTATGGTTCTATGGAAGCCAGTGTTTTTATAAAGCTGATTGTATGCTTTTTATAGAAGCCTGTATATTCTTTTTGTTTTTGTAAAGTTGATTTACATATTGAAAATGCTGTCAATGTATTTATCAGAGATAGTGTCACATAACCCTTCAGACGTGTCAGGGAACT
>OHPP01001036.1_pt1 | contig 13357 bp, 12 predicted proteins | sample 1577731 | NCBI WGS metagenome assembly OHPP01 (sample SAMEA3879536, study PRJEB24766) | human gut metagenome | biome: human-associated habitat; feature: feces | place: USA | collected 1985/1987
GATGAAGTTTCCGCAGTGCTTTTACAAAATTGTTTTTGGATGGAAGAATCGGGGAACCGAGCACCAACACTACCATCACCTCGCCGCTGTGAAAACCGCGGCGCACGAGAACGTGCCGAAGCAGACCGTATCCGGTGTCCTCATCATATGTTTTTATTTTAAATGAATGAAGAAGTCCTCTGATATCGCGGATGATCGCACTCGATAACTCATCCTCGATTTCACAGGAATCAATATTGATGACTTCATGGGTTCCGGCCTTGTATACACCAGAGATCACGCCGCCCGGTGCTGCCTTCGCATGTCCGTTGCCTGCGGTACGTCTGCCGCCGTTTGCATGTTTTCCCCTGCGCTCCACATCAAACACTGCGTGTACTTTATTTCTGTAATGATACGGATTTTCCATTCCGATGATCGGCAGGACTTTACAGTAATCCCCAATGTTTTTGCGCACATAGGTCTGTTTTTCCTGCAGCTGTTGTTCATAGGACATTCCCTGATAATCACAGCCGCCACATTTTTTTGCATACGGACAGGCTGCTGCCTGTTTCTTTGTATCCTGCGGCGCTTTCTTTGTATCCTGCATTTTCTCTGATTTCCATGCGTATTTTTTCTGCAATGCTCCCGCATTATCTATGATTTTTTTCTTTCCTTTTGTCTGCATGACTGCTCCTTTTATTTTGGCTTGTTACTTTTCATCTCTATGTGTTTATGCTATCATAGGAACCCGTAAGAATCAAAATATTTTTAGTGAGGTTATGAATATGAATTTTATTAAAAAAAACTGGAAAGGTGTGCTGTTATGCCTGATGATTGCGATTCCAAGCTGGATTTTAGGAAAAATTTTCCCAATTGTAGGTGGTCCTGTCTTTGCGATCCTCCTAGGAATGGTCATTACATTATTGGTCAGCGATAAATCTGCTCTACAGAGCGGCATCACATTTGTGTCCAAAAAGATCCTGCAATATGCTGTTATTTTACTTGGTTTTGGAATGAATCTCTCTGTCATCCTGCAGACAGGAAAACAATCGCTTCCAATCATTCTTGCAACGATCACAACATCCCTTGTTGTTGCCTGGGTATTACATAAAATCCTTCATGTTCCCGGAAAAATCTCCACACTCATCGGTGTAGGTTCCTCGATCTGCGGAGGCTCCGCAATTGCAGCTACTGCTCCTGTCATTGACGCTGATGATGAGGAAGTTGCACAATCAATTTCTGTCATTTTCTTTTTCAATATGCTTGCCGCTTTATTTTTTCCTATGCTTGGCACCGTTCTCGGTTTTTCCCAGACAAGCGGAGAAGCTTTCGGCATTTTTGCCGGAACTGCTGTGAATGACACCTCTTCCGTTACCGCTGCTGCCTCCACCTGGGATTCCATGTACAACCTTGGTTCGGCGACTTTGGATAAAGCTGTCACCGTAAAACTTACAAGAACACTGGCAATTATTCCAATCACGCTTGTCCTTGCTTTTCTTCGAACCAGAAGGGAACAAACAGATCATAATAAAGTGGATTTTAAAAAGATTTTTCCAATGTTCATTCTCTATTTTATCATTGCATCCATTATTACAACAATAGCAGTGAACTTCGGTGTTCCTGCAGCTGTTTTCAATCCGCTAAAAACTTTGAGCAAGTTTTTCATCGTTCTTGCCATGAGTGCAATTGGTCTGAATACCAATATTGTGAAATTAGTGAAAACAGGAGCAAAACCTTTGCTTCTTGGATTCAGCTGCTGGATCGGTATTACCTGTATGAGTTTGCTGATGCAACACGTATTAGGTCTGTGGTAAAATTACGGATCATTTTGATAGGAGGAAGCGGTTTTCGCTCCTTCTATTTTTGTATTCTGGCAAATAGAAGCGCTATCGCCATCAGAAAGCATCCCACAAACACAAAGCACCACTGGATTCCGATTTTCGTCAAAAATGCTGAGGCTGACAGCGTCAGAATCTCCACCAGATTCACTCCCATATTAAGCACAGACAGCATTGCCGCACGCTGGCTGCCACACTCCGCTTCGTCCACAAACTGATTTTCCAGATTCATCAGCAGATATTCCGGAAGATTTAAAAGCAACGGCAATATCAGCATTAGAAGCAGTACGGCTGCCCTGAATTTTACCACTCCAAAAAGAAGAAATGCCACCCCTGCTGTGGCAGCTGTAACTGCGGGCAGTTTTTTCCTGCCGGACTTTCCGTTTTTTCCGTCAGACAATTTTCCTAAAATGGGTTCTGCCAGCATCTGTACGGCTGAATAGCTCAAAATGATCAATGACATCCATTCTACCGGCAAACCGCAGTTTTCAAGTTTTTCCACATAAAAGAAGTTGATCAGAAGCCATGCGATACTGAAAATTGCCAGCGAAATCACAAACAGAAATGCTTTTTTGTTTTTAAATACCGCTAAAATCTGCCGTATCGAATCCTTTTTCTGCATAGTATCACCGCTATTCCCCTGCTGTCTGGTGTCTGCCTGGAGCTGCATTTCTTTTCTATCTGCAATCATGGATTTACTGCTTTCACTTCTCAGGTAGAACGAGCACACAACCGCTATAATATCCATGACTACAGTTATAATCAGCAAACCTTCCATACCGCTTATTTTATAAATCCCGGCATACGCAACTGTACTGATGATAAAACCTGCTGTTCCAAAGTTTTCTGCATGTGCTGTTTTTACAAGATATCCGTTTTCCCCATACAGATCGTACAGGTACGCGCTTCCCGTTCCGGAAGTAAAGCACGCCGCAGTCCCCTCCACAACAGCCTCCACGACGAACAGTGCAAGTGACCGGCTCACAAAGGCTGCAAGCAATAAACTTCTCGCGCCAAGCAGCAACACCTGTGCCAGGATCAGGGATTTCCGGTATCCAATTTTATCTGTTATAAATCCTGTTGGAATTTCCCCCAGAAAAATCACGCCAGACAATAATGCCTGAAGGAGGAAAAATACGTGTTCCGACACACCAGCCTGCGTTCTTACCAGCAACGCAACCGGCGCAAAAAAGACAAGTCCATTCAAAAAACAGACTCCGTCATAACTATCAAATTTTAATTTTTTCATGAGATATCTCCTTTTTTTCTAATTCGTAATCAGTTGACCGATCTTCTTCTTTGTAACAAAAAAAAGATTACATCTGTCTGTAACCTGATTTAAAAACTGTGCCATCTTTGATTTCTGCCAGTTTTTCCATCATTGAATTAGAAAAAAATCAATGTCTCATGTATTTGATAACCTCCGGAGTCTTACTTTTAAAATATACTGTTATTTAAAAACTGTATCAGTGAGAAATGTTCACTGACGTAATTTATACTAACATAACGTATTTCAAATTACAAGTTTCAGTGCCCCTCTCACTTATATACCACCTCTGGAGCTATTATAACAACTCTGCCATAACCAGACACATCAGGAAACAATTGTTTCTTTTCCAGATCCATTCCAAATAAAGGCTTTCGACCGTGCTCTTCTCGCACTGCTTTAATATTTTTTCATCACTCTGCAGTGTTTTCAAATTCTCCTTCCAACCGGAAAAATCGGACCATTTTCCCGGAATTAAGTCTGTAAACCAGCTTAGATTTCGTTTGTATTCGTAATGAAGGATCTGACCGTCTAATCCATATCTGCTGATAAATTCTGCCGCAGTCCTGTTAATCGCTTTCGACTTGTCTGTATAGAGCAGACTGATTTTGTCATAGCAGATTTCCTGTTGATTATTTTCTGATGAGCCTGTCTGCTGGTTTCCGTTGCTTCCAGTTTGTGTTCCGGAAGCTGTCTCATCGTTTGCAACGCTCTGACATAGCATTATATTTTGTGGTTCTTTTACGATACCGCGCACAGTAAGCTCTCTTCCGTTGTATAGGATCTGCTGTCCTTCCACCTCTGTTCCACCAAACAACTGCTCCGCTAAGGATGCACCTAGGATGCAGCCCTCTGTGTCGCTTTCCGGCAGATTTTTTCCCCACGGAAGGACGGAGTGGGAATCTCCACAGAGTAGCAGGATATCCACGTTACTGCTCCGTTCGTTTATAACGGCTTTCACTACCTGATTTTTCCGCTCTGTCCACGCTGTGAATGTCTCTGCGGATGCCGTATCATGCCGGATTGACGATATTTCGCTCTGGGTAAACTTGTCTTCCCCAGACTGGATTGTGATGATATTGGAGAAATCCTCCGTTTTATTATGATAGACGTATGCAAATACCAAAAATACAGCTCCAAATAATCCAAAAGCCAGACTTGCGATCCCTTTTCCGTAACTTATTTTTTTCATTGTTCTGTCCTTACTCCGTCATCCGCACAACATCCCCGTTTCCAACCGTCCGATCAGAATCTGTGATGATCTGGCAGTCCGCACTCAGTGAGTTTCCGCTTACCGCTGCATAACTGCTGTTTTTATCTAAAATCTGCACTTCCGCCTTCCTCGCGATATACTGCTCTCCGAGCACTGTATTTTCCGTCTCTAAGAGTAACACATACGCTTTGTTATTTTCCTGCCAAACGGCTGTAACCGGCACAAGGTAATCATAGCTTTCCGATTTTCTTGTGGCAGTCATCTGTGCGCTCTCACCCGGCAAGAAATCATCCCCCTGCATAGCAATTGACACTTTTATGCTGCTTCCGTCTTTCGACGTTTCCAGGGAAACAATGCTGCAATCAGATGTTTCCTTACCGACACCGGTAATCGTTGCATTATCTCCCACTGAGAGATATTCCCTGTTTTTGCTGTCCGTTGTCGTAGTAAAAAAAAGTCCGCTCTGCTCATCGCTCATGACAACTGCCGCCGTGTCTGTTGTTTTCTGCCCGGTTTCCACACATACTTTTGTAATAATCCCGGAGGATGGTGCAGTTATCTCTCCTTTCTGCTGCTTTAGGGTTTTCAGCTTTTCTAACTGTTTCTGGAACTGCTCTAAAGAAATGGCGTTGATTTCCTGCGTGTGATCGATGTCTGCAGACAGACCTGCATCTTCTACCGCGCGCTCTGCGGCTTTCTTTGCATCCTCTGCAGTACTTGTATTGGATTCCAGCTGTTCCTGCTTCTCCTCTAATGCGACGCTGGCAGAGTCAAGTGCCGCCTGCTTTTCAGTAACTTTTGCCTGAATTGTGTCGTATGTGTTCTGCTTTTCCTGCACAGCTTCTTCTAACTGCTGGCGCTTCTGTGTTATGGTTGAATTTGTATCTTTCTTTTCTGCTTCGCCTGTCTGATCTGCGGTATCTTTACTTTGCTCTGCCGCAGCTGCATCCTTCACATTTTGCAGTTCCTCTTTGACTGCATTCAGCTCCTTCTCCGCCTGTGCGAGTGCATCCTTCGCACTGTTTAATTCCTTCTCTGCCTGACTTTTCGCATCCGCCGCTTTCTGCAATGCCTCATTTGCCTTCCCATCGGAAACTGTATTCTTCGCTATCGTTTCCTCATAATCTTCCTGCGCACGCTTTAACTCCAGCTGCTGCTTTGCGTCTGCCTGCGCTTTATTTTTCTTCAGGGAATCATTTTCAAGCTGAAGCTTTTTAATCTGGTTCTGCAGCTCATAAATCTGATCTTCCAGACTGTCCATATCAAGTGCAAAAAGAGTTTCTCCTTCCCCGATGCTTTCTCCCGTATGCACATTGACCTGTGCAACCAGAATTCCTTCCTCTGTGACAATCGCTTTCTCGCCGCCTGCCTCCACGGTTCCCGATGCCATAACCGTGTGCTCGATCTTTCCGGGTGACGGAGCTGATGCCGTTACCTGTGGGACAGTGATAGATGCCACCACCCGCGATGCAATCGTGAAAACCAGCATGACCGCAAGTAAACCAGCCAGCCCTTTTAACCAGAAAATTCCCGATTTTCCGGTTACTGCTATTTCATTTTCCGAATTTTTGTTTTTTCTTATATTTTTCATATTCTCAATTACATTCTGCTCCTGCACTATTCCTTCGCTCCCGCCATCGCAATTCCCTGCTCCAGATAGTCCTGTCCTGCCAGAAAAACAAACATCGCGGGCAGGATCGTCACCAGTGATGCACAGAGTGAAAATCCTGCGTTCTGGCTCGTGATCTCCGGCAGAAAAAGTGACAACGGCCAGAGACTTTTTGTTTTCAAAAACGTCATCGGCTGCTCTAACATGCTAAAACAGTCCAAAAACGAAAATACCAGTGCCGACAGGATGCCCGGACTTCCAAGCGGTATGCCGATCCGCAAAAAAATCTGGAATTCTCCCGCCCCGTCCATACGTGCCGCCTCCATGACATTTTCCGGTATTCCACGGAAAAAGCGGTACATAATAAAGACGGAAAACGTTGCAAAAATTCCGGGCAAAACGACTGCCTGCGGTCTGTCCAGCATTCCCAGACGGTTTAACACCAGATACTGCGACAACATCGTGACCTGAAACGGCATCATCATCACGAGAATGAACAGCCGGTAAACTGTTTTTCTTCCGCGGAAAGAATACCGCGCCAGCCCCCACGCTGCCGGCATGCCAAAAAGCATCTGCCCTGCCAGAATTGCCCCCGTGTAAAAAATCGAGTTCCAGAACATCTGAAAATATTCTGGTGAATCGAAAAGAAGCTCCACAACATTCTGCAACGTCGGGTATTGTGGCAGAAGATGCCAGATAGCAAGCCCATCTCCCTTTCCGAGTGCAGGTGCGATGCACGTATAGATTTCATGGTTTCCCATAAAAGTGCCGACAAGCAGAAAGAGAACCGGAGCAAGACACAAGCCTGCCGCCAGAATCAGTATTCCTGTTATTATTATTCTCTTCATGAGATTCTTCTTTCTGTATTTATATTGTACATCTTCCTTTTTATCTGCTGTCTCCTGTTCATTATCCTTCCCGCTCCCAGCTTCGCTCAAGTAACAGCACAAACACCGCAATTACAAACGCGAGCATCACAGATGCCGCCGCCATCTTATCCACCGAGAGCGTCTGGAACCAGTTGTTGAACACATGCTGCAACAGATAAATATTTTCCTGTGGATAGCTGCCCGCTGCCATGTAAACCTCCCGGAACGCCTTAAATGAATTTAAAACCGACAAAATGACAACGGTAAATGCCACCGGGCGGAGATTCGGCAGTGTGATATAGAAAAACGTTTTCCATTTTCCGGCTCCGTCCATATCTGCCGCCTCATAAATCCCCTGCGGGATTGCAGAAAGCCCCGCCATCCAGAGCACAATATCGTATCCTAAATATTTCCAGACATAGCTGAATACGAGGATTCCAAATGCGGCATCGGTGTTCATCCAGTCTACCTCCTGCACCAACAAAACGTTTAAAATCTGCCCGATTCCGCTCATTCCTGACAGCGCATGGATCGCACTGTTCACAAATCCGTGGCTGTCAAAAAGAATCTTCCACAGTACGACCACACTTGCCGCCGGGATTGCCATCGGAAGCAGATACATACTTTTAAGTGCCGCTGCACTGCCCCGGTAAAACTGTTCCATCGTCACATCCCGGTGTTTTTTCTTTTTCTCTGCCAAAATCAAAACCTGCTGCAACAGCATTGCCAGGATCAGCGATAATAGCAACAGGCATGGTATACAGGTGACCACAAAACGCAGTGTATTTTTCGCTGCAAGATTAAACGCATCATTTTTTATCACCTGCACGTAGTTACTGATCCCGACGAAACTGCCATCCACGGTCTGGAAAAAAGAGCGCCGCACCACATCTGCAAATGGGATCAGTCCAAACACCGATACTCCCAGAAATTCGGGCAACAGAAAATACCAGCCGGGATTTCGCTTTTTTCTGATTTTATGTCTTTTCATCCTCGTGCCTTTCTCATAGCCTGCTGCAATCTCCCATCCTCTTCCTTTTTTACTGCTGCTCTGCAAGATACAGATTCACTTTCTTCGTGATCTCATTTACCGTTTCTTCGAGGTTCTGCTCTCCTTTTACATAGCTTGTTCCCTGTTCGATCACAAGATTCTGGATCGTACGGTCTGTGAGTGCTGACTGCTCCACTGCTTCCAGCTGCGCTAAAATCGCATCTGCTTCCTCCTGTGTCATGGAGCGGTATTCAATCGTATAGATTTTGTCGCTTCCATCCCTGTTAAATGCCATGCTTGTTTCCGTCCGTCCCATCAATGCATTGATCTGATTCTTTAAAGCTGCCTCATTCACCGGAATTCCGTTGCTGGAAGCTCCTGCCTCTTTGCCGAGCAATGTTTTCACAAACGCTTTCCCTGCATCCTCATTGCCTCCTGATACCACACCTGCCTGTAAAAATGGGACATAGGTAGAAATTCCACCATTCGACAATGCACCATAAACCGCTCCGTCCGTCGACCCTGCACTCAACATCAACTGGAAATCCTCGACATCTGCAATGGTTCCAAATTCCACTTTACATGTCTCTGTAAATAAATCCATGCTGTCTAATGTTCCATAACGGTATCCATCGCACATTCCGCTCTCAAAAAAATTGCCATAGGATTCAATATCGCTGTGATCATCCACATCATAAATACGTTTCACCTGTGTCAGATAATCGGAAACTTTCGTTTCATCCAGACTTCCGTCCTCTTTTACCCAGTTTTTGGAATCTACATTGTAAAAATCAAGCAGTAACTCTTCCGCTATCTTCTGCTGTACCACATAAGTCGTACTTTTGTCTTTTGCCAGAGTTTCGATGCGGTCTGCAAGTGCCTGCGTGGACTTTCCTGCATCTACCGTCTGCTGATCTGACGTGATAAATGATACTAAGAAACGTGTCGGAATCGCATATATCTTTCCATCCTTTGTGCTGTCTTTCACAATGGAATCCACAAGTCCATCCGAAGCCTTTACCTCATCCACAACATCACTGATATCTGTTAAAATTCCTTTTTCCACATAGCTGTCCACCGGCATTCCATCTAAGATAAGCACATCCGGTCCATTTCCTGCCAGGATATCCGTGCTCAACGTCTTCAATGCGTCCTCTAACGTCACTCCATTATCATCCGTCATGCCAATTTCAAGGTTTACATAAATATCTGCATACTCCTGACGGAAAATATTGACAGCCTGACGCAGCGTATCGGAATCCTGCAATGCATAAATATTGAGTTCCTGATTCAGGTTGGCAGACGCGTCTGCATCGTAGGTGTAGCTGTAGAGTGCACCCTCCATTCCGTTATTTCCTGCCACAAAAAGATGCGTCTCATCCTGCATATACACTCCGTAAAAAATCGCACCGCTGTTGCTCAATGCAGTCTGCTCGCCCTGTACCAGCTCCTCCACAACTGCTCCACCTGTTGTATAGTGGAAAATTCCTTTATAATCTGCAAAAATAATACTGTTATCATTCTCCGCTTTTGCAAACGTCACCGGAAGTCCGGTATCGGTATTTCGATAAACGAGGTTATCATCTGAGCAGATCTGCTCAGTCAATGCGGTCAGCTCGTCCGTCTCTTTTCCGGTTGTCGTGTCATAGCAAAGCACCTTGTCACTTGTGACGATATAGCAATTCGTTCCAACCACATCAAAATAAGGAATATAGGTATCCTCATCGATTTCAAATGTCACTGTTTTGCTTCCATCTGTACAGTCAATGCCATACAAACCGCCCTCTGTATCGCGCACGATCAGCTGTTTGTTACTGTCAAATGCTGCAACTGATACAAAGGCATCTTCTGCAGGCATTTCAATCGAAAATGTATGTGTGCTTCCGTCCGCGTCCACAATTGTAACCGGACATAATCCGTTTTCTGTGTAATCAAGAAACGCAACTGTTCCATCCTCTGCGACTGCGACATTACTGTAAGAGATATCTTCAAGCGGTGTTGTCTCCCATTTTCCGCCTCCATCACTGCTTTTTACCACATAGATGCTATAATCTGCATCCTGCCCTACGATTTCAAGTGTTCCATCCGACAGGGCTTTAAACCGTAAAATACTATTGATCTCTTCCGGAAGTGCTACTTTTGATTCAATAAATCTTCCTTTGCCGCCTGCGCTGCCATCGGCATTTGCGCCGCTGCTTTCTGTTCCGTCTGTGCCCCCACCTGTATTTTTTCCACAGCCGGTGAATATTCCTGCTGTCAATGTCACCAGCAGAAGTAAAATTACTGTGACACCTAGCATGCTTCGTTTTTGTCTGTTTTTTATCTTTGCAGTTTTCATTTTGTTTTTATGACCTTTCTTTTTTATTTTGCTTTTATGATTGCAGCTTCGCAATCATTGCCAGAATAAGCAGCTGTTCCTCTGCTTTGGCATTCTACATGCAGCATTTTGCGTTTCTGGTTTTATCTTACAGAAGAAATCTTAGAAAAATCTTTAAATCTGGCTTTAATTGTTGTCTTTCATTTTTTTGCATTGTATGTACGCTTTGCGTATGCTATAATATATAAAATTATACGCAATGTGTGCATTTATGCATTATTATTACTTCTTCAGATGCATGCTACGATGAAATTGCAAATATTTTTGATTCAAAAGCAAACATCATATTTTATCAGGAGGTTTTTATGGATAGCAGAGAATATTTAATTGAATTGAGAACAAGTACCGGCATGACACGCAGAGAATTTTGCGAATATTTTGAGATTCCTTACCGGACACTTCAGGACTGGGAACTTGGAAACCGCAAAATGCCTGATTATCTGTTGCGACTTATGGCTTATAAGGCTAAGATGGAAAAACTTGCAGAGGAAAAAAACTGATATCTTGACAATATGTTGTTTACAACATACTATAATATTAACGGAAAGAGGAATACTATTGTACGAAATCATTTTTTATGATACGGCGGATGGTAAATGTCCTGTTCAGGATTTTTTAGACTCTCTGGAACCTAAATTCCTTGCAAAAACATTACGGACAATTGATTTATTAGAAACAAATGGTCCATTATTAAGAGAACCTTATTCTAAACTACTTGAAAATGGAATATTCGAGCTTCGCACCAAACATGGTTCTGATATTAACAGAGTATTTTATTTTTTTATTATAGGTCAAAAAATTATTCTGACAAATGGGATTATAAAAAAGACAGCCAAAACTCCTAAATCCGCTATTGATCTCGCCAAAAAATATAAAACCGATTATGAATGGAGGCACCGTAATGAGCAATTATAAAGATTACAAAAAGAAAGTCCTGCAAAATCCTGAAATCAAATCAGAATATGATGCTTTGCAACCTGAATATGATATTATTCAGGCAATGATTGATGCCCGATTACAGCAAAACCTCACTCAAAAGGATTTATCTGCCAGAACCGGAATTACGCAAGCTGATATCAGCCGCATCGAAAATGGTACACGAAATCCAAGCTTAAGTATGGTCAAAAAACTTGCACATGGGCTTGGTATGCAATTAAAACTTGAATTTATACAGACTCCTGCTAAGTAATAATTTAACTGTTACATTTCAAAATAATCTACAAATTTAAAGATTTTTCTAAGATTTCTATGCTATACTCATCCTTGTAAATCTCAGGAGACATTATTATGCGTATTTTATTGATCGAAGATGATCTGAATTTTTGTGAAACCCTGCGTTTTCAGTTGGAGCAGGAAGCTTATGAGGTGGATGTATGCCACGATGGAAGAGACGGTCTTGACCTCTTCTTACAGGACGCGCACGACATTGTTCTGCTCGACCGCATGCTCCCGACTATGAATGGTCTGCTCGTGCTGCAAAAAGCTAGACAGGCCGGAATTTCCACGCCTGTCATACTGATCACCGCCCTCGGCGAACTTTACGACCGGATTGAAGGGCTGGATGCCGGTGCAGACGATTACCTGGGCAAGCCCTTTGACACGCGGGAGCTTCTGGCCCGGCTGCGGGCACTAACCCGCCGCCCCGGCACCACTGCCGAATCTGCCATACGCTGCGGTGACGTGACGCTGGATGCCGCCCAACTGACCCTGAGCGGGCCAAAGGCCGCTGCGGCCCTGACCAAGAGGGAGGCCGATCTTTTAGAGGTACTGCTGCGCACACCGGGGCAGCTGCAGACCCGTGCGGTGCTTTTGGCGCGGGTTTGGGGACCACTGGCCGAAGTTGAGGACGCTAATCTGGACTGTTACATCCATTTTGTGCGGCGGCGGCTGAAAGCCGTAGGCAGTGCGGTAACGATCACCACCGTGCGCGGTAGCGGCTATAAGGCGGAGGTACCGCCATGCTGACTGCACTGCGCCGCCGTTTGACCCTGCTGATGACGGCGCTGACCTCGTCGAGATCGCCGCTTTTCAGGCGATCCATATTCTCGCGGTAGCGGTGGTTCCAGTTCGCCGTCATGTCGACGCCGAGCTTGGGAATGCGCGCGATGACCTCTTCGATCTCGCTTCTCGTCTTGATGGCGCGGATGCCGATGGCCGTGGAATTCTCGGTCGGGATCTTGAGCGTTAGCCCGGAAATGGGCATTTTGAAGACGTAAAAATCCATTGCTTTGCCGCTGATCTTTTCGCGGGCAATGCTGTCGATCACACCGGCGCCGTGCATCGGGTGCACGACCTTATCTCCCACTTGAAACATTCTATGCCCACCTCCCTTCAGGCAGAATGCCAATCCGGCATTCGCCCCGGTTTTCCGTGCGATGGAAAAGAAAAACAACACAAACGCACAAGAGGAAACAATTCCCCATACATAGTATAACGTACTTTGCCATCATTTTCAAGCGACTTTTGATGAAATATCGCATAAAAATGGAAACGAGGTGGATTTTCGAAAAAATGTGGGCTCCCCTTTTCAGGAAAGCCCACGTGACGGAAGAACGATTTTTGCTTACTTATTGCTGCGGCGCCAGATGTGCATCTTCTCCGCGTCGGCGATGAGCTGCTCGCGGAAGTCGGGATGCGCGATACCGATGAGCGCCTCGGCACGCTCCCAGGTGGAAAGACCCTTGAGGTTGACCATGCCGTACTCAGTGACGATGTAATGCGTGCAGGAGCGCGGGTCGGTGCAGATGGAGCCGGGCGTCAGCGTGGGAACGATGCGGCTCTTGACCGTGCCGTCCTTGCCCGTGACGGTCGAGGACATGCAGATGAAGCTCTTGCCGCCCTTGGAGAGGTACGCGCCCATCGCAAAGTCGAGTTGGCCGCCCGTGCCGGAGATGTGCTTGATGCCGGCGGACTCGGCATTCACCTGACCGAACAGATCGCAGTCGATGGCGTTGTTGATGGAGATGAAGTTGTCGATCTGGGAGATGACAAACACGTCGTTCGTATAGTCGACCGGCGCACCCATGACCTCGGGATTGCGATCCATGTAGTCATAGAGCTTCTGCGTGCCGGCGGCGAAGGCAAAGACCTGACGGCCCTTGTCGAGCTGCTTGTGCTTGCCGGTGATCTTGCCGGCGAGGGCCATGTCGACAAAGCCGTCGACATACATTTCGGTGTGAACGGACAGGTCCTTGAGGTCAGACTGCGCGATCAT